>Ga0307374_10000112_pt1 | contig 138535 bp, 145 predicted proteins | sample OX3MG_FD_202532 | JGI IMG/M metagenome (GOLD analysis project Ga0307374, IMG submission 202532) | Soil microbial communities from Risofladan, Vaasa, Finland - OX-3 | ecosystem: Environmental > Terrestrial > Soil > Coastal area > Acid sulfate soil | place: Finland: Risofladan, Vaasa...
CGCCCACCGAAGCGCAGCGCGCGGCCTGGCCTGCGATCCGTGCCGGCCGGCCGACACTCATCGCCGCACCCACCGGTTCCGGCAAGACCCTGGCGGCGTTTCTCGCCGCTATTGATGCCCTGGTATGCGAAGGCCTGGAACGCGGCCTCAAGGATGAATGCCAGGTGCTGTACGTGTCGCCGCTCAAAGCCCTGTCCAACGACATTCAGAAAAACCTGCAGGCGCCGCTGGAAGGTATCCGCAACCAGCTGCTTGAATCCGGGCTGCCGGACGTGGATATCCGCGCGCTGGTACGCACCGGCGATACGCCGCAGGCGGAGCGCGAGCGCATGCGCCGCACGCCGCCGCATATTCTGGTGACCACACCGGAATCGCTGTACATCCTGCTGACCTCGGATTCCGGCCGCAAAATGTTAGCCACTGTACGCACGCTGATCGTGGACGAAATCCATGCGCTCGCCGGCAACAAGCGCGGCGCGCACCTGGCGCTCTCGTTGGAGCGTTTGTCGGCGCTGACAGCGGCACCCGCGGTGCGTATCGGTCTGTCCGCGACCCAGAAACCCATTGAAGAGGTAGCGCAGTTCCTCACCGGCGCGGACGCAGGCTGCACTATCATCGATACCGGCCACGTGCGTGAGCGCCGCCTGCATCTGGAGTTGCCGCGTTCGCCGTTGGCGCCGGTGATGGCCAACGAGATTTGGTCGGAAATCTACGAGCGTCTGGCGGAGTTGACCCGTGCTCACCGCACCACGCTGATATTCGTCAACAACCGGCGCTTGGCGGAACGCGCTGCGCGGCATCTGGCCGAGCGTATCGGCGAGCAACAGGTGACCGCCCATCACGGCAGTCTGGCGCGCGCCCATCGGCTGGACGCGGAACAGCGCCTCAAGCGCGGCGAACTGAAGGCGCTGGTGGCCACCGCATCGCTGGAGCTGGGCATCGACATCGGCGACGTTGATCTGGTGTGTCAGCTGGGTTCGCCCCGCAGCATCAGCGCATTTTTGCAGCGCGTCGGCCGATCCGGCCATGCCCTGGGCGCGTTGCCGGAAGGCCGCTTGTTCCCGCTGTCGCGGGACGATCTGGTGGAATGCACGGCGCTGCTGGATTGCGTGCGCCGCGGCGAACTCGATGCCCTGCAGGTGCCGGACGCGCCGCTGGACGTGCTGGCGCAGCAGATCGTCGCCGAAGTGGCCTGCCGCGAATGGGATGAAGCGGAACTGTTTGAGTGCCTGCGCCGCGCCTGGCCGTATCGTTATCTGAAACGCGAGGACTATACCGAGGTGGTGCACATGCTGGCGGAGGGTTTTTCAACCCGCCGCGGCCGGCGCAGCGCCTATCTGCACCGCGACGCGGTCAACGGCAAACTGCGCGGGCGGCGCGGCGCCAAGCTCGTGGCGGTCACCAACGGCGGCGCGATTCCCGATCAGTTCGATTACGAGGTGCTGCTTTTGCCCGCGGGCTTGCGCATCGGTTCCCTCAACGAGGATTTTGCCTTCGAGAGCATTCCCGGCGACATTTTCCAGCTGGGCAACACCAGTTACCGCATGCTCAAGATCGAGCAGGGCCGGGTGCTGGTGGAGGACGCCAAGGGCGCGCCGCCCAACATCCCTTTCTGGTTCGGCGAAGCGCCGGCGCGCAGCGCGGAACTTTCGGCTGCGGTATCGCGCCTGCGTTCCACCGCCAATGGACAGCTGGCTGCCGGCAAAGACCTGGGTATCTGGTTGGCGCACGACTTGGGACTGGATGCAGCCGCCGCCGGCCAGCTCACGGAATATCTGACGACCGCCCATGCCGCGCTGTCGGTGCTGCCCACCCAGGACACGGTCGTGTTCGAGCGTTTCTTCGACGAGGCCGGCGATCAGCATTTCGTGATCCATTCGCCCTTCGGGGCGCGTGTCAACCGCGCCTGGGGCCTGGCGCTCAGGAAACGTTTTTGCCGCAAATTCAATTTCGAGTTGCAGGCCGCGGCACTCGAAGACACCATCGTGCTGTCACTCGGGCCGACCCACAGCTTCCCGCTGGAAGAACCGGCGCGCTATCTCAACTCCGCCACCGCCCTCGAGGTGCTGACCCAGGCGGTGCTGGCCGCGCCCATGTTCGGCAGCCGCTGGCGCTGGGTCACCACCACCGCCCTGGCGGTGCGCCGCAACCGCAACGGCCGGCGCACGCCGGCGGCTTTCCAGCGCGCCGATGCCCAGGATCTGGTGGCGGTGGTGTTTCCCGACCAATTGGCCTGCGCCGAAAATCTCAGCGGTGCCATCGAGGTGCCGGAGCATCCGCTGGTACGGCAGACATTGAATGACTGTCTGCATGAGGTTATGGACGCGGACGGATTTCTGCGGTTGCTCGAACGCTTGCAGGACGGCACCCTGAAAGTGGTGGCGCGGGATCTGGCCGCACCTTCGCCGCTGGCCCAGGAGATACTGTCGGCACGCCCGTATGCGTTTCTGGACGATGCGCCCGCGGAAGAGCGGCGCACGCTGGCGGTGCAGGCGCGCGGTGTGCTGAGCCTTGAGGAAGCCGGGTCCCTGGCCGAACTTGATCCCGACGCCATCGCCCGGGTATGCGCGGAAGTCTGGCCCGGGGCGCGGGATGCGGATGAACTGCATGATGCCCTGGTGGTGCTGGGGTTTCTGAGCGAGCAGGAGGGCTTAGATGGAAATCGGGAAGGTGCACGTGATTCAGGCTGGCAACACCTGTTCGAGCGTTTGGGCGAGACGCGCCGCGCCACCACTGCGCGTTTGCCGAACGATCGGGTGGTATGGGTCGCGGCCGAACGTCTGCAGGAATTGCTGGCGGTGTTTCCGGAAGCCGGACTCAACCCGAGCATCCAGCCGGTTGCGGAATCTAGCGCTGAACCGTTGACACGCGCAGCGGCGCTGGTCGAATTGTTGCGCAGCCGTCTGGAAGCCTCCGGCCCGGTCACCGTAAAGGATTTGGCGGATTTGTTGGGACTTGCGACTCCCGAAATCGAGCCCGCATTACTGGCACTGGAAGCGGAAGGCGCTGTGATGCGCGGGAGTTTCACACAACGATATCCGACCCCCTCACCCCCAGCCTCGGCAACTGCTCCCTGCGTTGCCCTACCTCCTGCATCCATGCAGTCGTCTCCCGCAGGGAGAGAGGGGGCAAACATTGAATGGTGCGAACGGCGTCTGCTGGCGCGCATCCATCGTTACACGCTTAAACGTCTGCGCAGCGAGATCGAGCCGGTGGCGCCGGCCGACTATCTGCGCTTTTTGTTCGAATGGCATGGCGTCGGCGCGCTCCGCGCCGACGGTCCGGCGGCGCTGGCCGCAGCACTGGAGCAGTTGGAAGGTTTCTCCGCTCCCGCGGCGACTTGGGAAACGGATATCCTGCCGGCGCGGGTCGCGGATTATGCGCCCTACATGCTGGATCAGCTGTGCGCCGGTGGCGCGGTGGCATGGATGCGAGTGCTGCCGCCACGCAGCGGCGACGACCAACGTCACGCCGGTCCGGTGCGCGGCACGCCGATTGCGTTGGTGGCGCGCGCGGCGCTGGCTCACTGGCGTGGACTGACGGACATGCCCGACCCGGTTGCCATCAATCTTTCGCATGCTGCGCGCGGCGTGCATGACGCACTCAAACAGCACGGCGCACTGTTCTTTTCGGATCTGCTGGACTTCACCGGTCTGTTGCATACCCAGGCGGAGGGCGCGCTCGGCGAACTGGCCGCCTGGGGGTTGGCGGCATCCGATACCTTCGCGGGCTTGCGCGCACTGATCATACCCGCCGGCAAACGCGCAGCTCTCGGCCGTTCTGCGCGCTACCGCCCGCGCCATGGCGATGCCTACGGCGTCAGCCAAGGGGGACGCTGGTCGCTGACCTCCCGGGGGATGATCACGGGCGATGCGGCGGCCGACAGCGAGGCGCTCACGCATCTCGCGCAGGTGCTGCTGCGCCGCTACGGCGTGGTATTCCGCAAAGTATTGGAGCGGGAGAGCGGGTTGCCGCCCTGGCGCGAGCTGCTCTATATATATAGAAGGCTTGAAGCCCGCGGCGAGCTGCGCGGCGGGCGCTTCGTGGATGGTTTCGCCGGCGAGCAGTTCGCGCTGCCGGAGGCGGTAGGGGCGCTGCGCGAAGTCCGCCGCCGTGAGAAAACCGGCGAACTGCTATCCGTAGCGGCCGCCGATGTCCTGAATCTGGTGGGTATCGTTACGCCGGGCGCGCGCGTGCCGGTGCAGGGCGAGAATCGCGTGCTTTACCGCGACGGTGTGCCGCTGGCGGTGCAGGTGGCCGAGGAAGTGCGGTTCCTGGAAGCGGTGACGGCCGATGCCGAATGGGCGTTGCGCAACCGGCTGCTGCGGCGCACACAGCCGCCCGCGTCCGGCACCGTTCAATAGATCAGAAGCGTTTCAATAAGCGGAGATACACCATGGTCACAAGCAAGCGCAAGCAGCGGTCCGTACGCCGCGTTTCCAAGCCGAAGCCGGCCGCCGGCAGCCGCTTTCCGAACGAGACTTCGGGCTACCGGCGCGCACGCAATCGTCTGCTGAAAGCGGAAATGGCGTTGCGCAAACAAATCGAGGCGGTGGCCGCGCTGCGCCGCAGGTTGTCAGCGGGCGGCGCCGTGCCGCAGGACTACGTGTTCGAGGGCGTGGACCCGCTCATGGGGGTGCGCAGTGTGCGGCTCTCGGAGCTGTTTGCGCCCGGCAAAGATACGCTGATTCTTTACAGCTTCATGTATGGCACGGCCATGGCGCAGCCTTGTCCAAGTTGCACTTCGATCATTGATTCGCTGGATGGCGCCGCCACGCATGTCGGCCAGCGCGTGAACCTGGCGGTGGTGGCGAAATCGCCGTTGCCGCGCATTCTCAATTTCGCGCGCGAGCGCGGCTGGCGGCATGTGCAGCTGTTGTCATCGTCTGGCAACAGCTACAACCGCGACTACCACGCCGAGGACGAAGCGGGCAAACAATGGCCGATCCTGAACGTGTTCGTGAAAAGCAACGGCAAGCTGCGTCACTTCTGGGCCAGTGAATTGCTGTTTGCCAAGCCCGAGAAAGGCCAGAATCCTCGGCACGTGGACATGATCTGGCCGCTGTGGAATCTGTTGGATGTCACCCCCGAGGGCAGGGGCAGGGATTGGTATCCAAAACTGCATTACGGAAACTAACAGGAGCTGATACTAGCTGACCGATTCCCCGGCGGTGGCAATGGCTTCGCTGGAATGGTCCTCCGTGAGCAGTTGTTCCAGTTCCTTGGCGGCTTCCTTCGAGGTCTGGATCATTTTGTTCTCGTCGCGGAACACGGCAAACTGGCGTTGCAGCAACGCCTCATCGTATGTCTGGAACATTTCGATGGTGCCGGTGGTTTCTTGGGCGCTCAAACCCAGCTTCTGCAGCAGGTCAGCGGCGAGTCTGAGGCTGGAGAACAGGGTTTCACGCACGATGACTTTGACACCCAGCTCCATGAGCAGGTGCGCGTGGTAACGGTTGCGGGCGCGGGCCAGGAGCGTGAGATTGGGGAAATGCTTGCGCACCATGGCGGCGGCGCGCACCGAGGCCTCCACATCGTCGATGGCGAGCACCAGGAATTTTGCCTGCTCGGCCTTGGCGGCGCGCAGCAGGTCGAGTCGTGAGGCGTCGCCGTAATAGATTTTGTTGCCGAAGCGGCGGATCACATCCACCTGTTCATGGTCGGCTTCCAGCGCCGTGAAGGGGATATTCTTCATGCGCAACAGACGGCCAACAACCTGGCCGAAACGGCCGAAGCCGGCGATGATCACCGGATTGCCGGGCTCGTCGATGCGGTCGAACTCCGGCGGCGCATTCTCGTCCTGGAAGCGTTGAATGACCTTTTCATTGAAGAGCACCAGCAACGGCGTGGCGGCCATGGACAGCGTCACCGCCAGGTTCAGCAAATCCACCAGCGACTGGGTGAAGATGTGATAACCGGCGGCGCTGTTGAAGATCACGAAGGCGAATTCACCGCCCAGGGACAGATCGAAGGCCAGCATGCGCGGCGCCGGACCCGGCAGTTTGTAGAGCTTGCCCATCAAGTAGAGCACCACGCCTTTGAGCGCCAACATGCCTGCCACCACGCCGATAACGAGCAGCGGTATCTTCGCCAGCAGGCCGAGATTCACCGACATGCCCACCGCCAGGAAGAACAGGCCCAGCAGCAAACCCTTGAAGGGTTCCAGATCGGCTTCCAGTTCATGCCGGTAGCTGGAATCCGCCAGCAGCACACCGGCGATGAAGGCGCCCAACCCCATGGACAGGCCGGCGGCGTTGGCGATGAGTCCGGCGCCAATCACAATCAGCAGCGCCGTGGCGGTGAAGATTTCCGGATTGCCGAACTGCACCACGAAACGGAACAGCGGCCGCAGCAGCAAGCGTCCACCCAGCACCAGCGCCGCTACCACCATCACGATGATGATAAGAGAGACCAGGAAATGCGCCGGGTGCAGCGGCTCGCCGCCGTGCGCCAGGCGCAGCAGCGCCAGCACCGGGATGGCGGCGATGTCCTGGAACAGCAGGATACCGAAGGCCGCGCGGCCATGGTGATCCATGAGCTGTTTCTTCTCCGCCAACATCTGCAGCACGAAGGCGGTGGAGGACAGCGACAACCCGAAGCCCGCCACCAGCGCCGGCACCAGCTCCAGACCCAGCGCCCGGGCCGCGAGCGTCAGCAACGCGGTGCTTACCGCCACCTGCACCATGCCCATGCCGAACACCGTGCGGCGCAGCACCCACAGGCGCGAAGGCTGTAGTTCCAGGCCGATGATAAACAGCAGCAGCACCACGCCGATTTCGGAGAAATTCAGGATTGCATCCACGCCGGTAATCAGTCTGAGGCACCAGGGTCCGATGACCACGCCGGCGATGAGGTAGCCGAGTACCGAACCAAAGCCGGATTTGCGCGACAACGGCACCGCGATACAGGCGGCGATCAGGAACACAACGGCTTGCGGCAGGAAATTCATGGCGGTCTCCGGGCGGGGAGGGACCAGCTTACGCAAGTCCCAGTATGAAATGTAGAAGCGGTTTCTGGTCCCGGTAAAGGATTTATCGTCGGGCGACTTCCGCATGAGGCACTCAGCAAATACAGTGCACCCGTCAGCAGTGACTGCCGCTTCAATGCCCGACCTTGGCTGATGCAGCAGGGCCGCGAGCAGGCGGCGGCCGGGATCATCCCTGAAATTCCGGCCACGCCTCACCCCGACGCCGCCGGGGGCCGGCGGTGCGGTGCTTCAAGACCGACTGCAACGGGCACGGCATGCTGCTATCTTAAGGCACCCGAAAAACATGGCGCGATGTCTTGCAGGCAGTTCCAACTGCAAGAGGGTGCCGGTGGATGGAGCATGCGGGCTATGGATGCGGACCAGCAGGCGCGACTGGGCGCGCTCGTGATGATGCGTTCGCGGGCGTCGAAATACGCCCTGTACGGCACGCTCATCGCTGTCGCGAGCGTCATCATCGGCACGCTGCTGGTGGCCTATGTCAGCGTCGGTTTCGTCAATGTTGATTCCATCGCCGGCGCGCAACGGGGCAACATCGCTCTGTGGGTGCTCGATTGCATGCCATTTGTGTTTGCCGCCTGGGGACAGTATGCCAGCCTCAAGATGACGCGCGAGGCCAACCAGCTCATACGCGACAACACCCATGACCTGCGCACCGCACTCAAGGAGGAGCAGGTCAGCAGCCAGGCCAAGAGCGATTTCTTCGCGCGCATGAGTCACGAGCTGCGTGCGCCGCTCAACGGCATCGTGGGCATGAGCGAGCTGCTGGTGGACGGACAACTCGGCGAGGAACAGCGTCGCCAGATCGGCATTATCCAGAGCTCGGCGCAGAACCTCCTCAGCCTCATCAACGATATCCTCGATCTTTCCAAGATCGAGGCCGGCAAACTTCTGCTTGAACACGTTGAATTCAATCTGCAGGAGTGCATTGAAAGCGCGGTGGCGGTGCTGGCGCACTCGGCGCAGCGCAAGAATCTCAAGCTCAGTGTGCGCATGCAACCGGACGCTCCGCGGCGCCTGAGCGGCGACCCGGGGCGGCTGCGGCAAATCATCATCAATCTCGTAAGCAATGCCATCAAGTTCACCGACAAGGGCGAAATCACGGTAACGGTCCAGATACCCGGACCGCCCGCAAAACATCTGTATACGCTGCGCGTTGAAGTGACGGACAGCGGTATCGGCATCACATCCGGGGAGCAGGCAGCGCTTTTCCAGCCCTATCACCAGGCTGGAGCGAATGCCGTCCGCAAGCCGGAAGGCACCGGGTTGGGACTGGCCATTACGCGTGAGCTGGTGGAGGCCATGGGCGGGGAGATCGGCGTGGTGAGCGAGCCTGGCAAGGGCAGTCGCTTCTGGTTCAACGCGCACCTGGGGGAAGTGGAACCGGCGGCGGCGGGAACCGGCACTGCCACGCTGCGCCTCGAGGGGTTGCGGGTGCTGGTGGCGGATGCGAACGACAGCACCCGGCTCATCCTTGCCGACCAGTTGCGTGCACTCGGCATGGAGGCGGAGGAGGCGCGCGACGGCATCGAGGCGCTGCAGCGGGTGCTGCTGGGCGTCAAGCGTGACCGGCCCTTCGATTTGCTGTTCACGGACATCTTCCTGCCGCACATGACGGGCGATGTACTTGGGCAGGAACTGCGGCAACGCGCGGAGACCGCCGCTGTGGTACTGGCGGTGGTGACCCACAGTGGCGCGCGCGGTGACGCCGCGCGCCTCAACCAGATGGGTTTTGCCGGGTATTTCGGCAATGGCATCCTGCCCGCCGATCTGCGCGAGGCGGTGGCGGCGCTCATGGACACGCGCGCGCTGGCCGAGGAAGAGCGCCGCCGCCACGGTCTGGTGACGCGTTACTCGTTGAGCGAGAGCCGTCGGCAGGCGCGGCGCCTGCTGCTGGTGGACGACAGTGCGGTGGACCGCGAGGTGAGCCTGCGTGCCATCAACGAGTTGGGCTGCAGTGCGGACGTCGCCGCCAGCGGCGCGGAAGCGCTCGCCGTCCTGGAGCGGAACACGTACAACGCGGTGCTGCTCGACATGCACCTGCCGGACAGCGACGGACCCAGCTTGCTGGAGCGGATCCGCGCGCTCCGCGGTGAAGCCGGACGCGTGCCGGTCATCATGCTGACTGCGGGGCTCGCGGATTCCGAACGCCGGCTCTGCCGCGAGCTGGGTGCCAACGACTTTCTCATCAAGCCGGTGGAGCGGGAGCTGTTCCGCCACACGCTCGCCAAATATGTACCGCTGAGCGTGCCGAGTGAGGGCGGCATTGCCGAGCAGGAACGACTGTTGGCGCTGTTTTTCCGCGAGGCGACCCGGCGCATCGGCGTGGCGAAGGCCGCGTTCGAAGCCGGGGATACGCGCAGCATTGCCGCGCAGGCGCATACCCTCAAGAGCATCACCGCCCACGTGCAGGCTGATGACATGCGCGCTGCCGCCGCGCGCCTTGAGGTCCTGGCCAAGGCCGGACAGCTGAGGCAGATCAAACCGCTGCTCGCGGAACTGGAACAGCAGCTTGCCGCGTTGCGCAGCAAACACGGGGCCGCCGAAGATCCCACGGTACGCGTGAGCCGGCATTGAACAGCGCCTGGCTTGACAGATGCAGTGGAGCGGGTAATTTGTGCGCACAGTCTCTCCGCGGAGTCGCCCCATGACGAGCACCCACGCTGCCCGCCGCTGGTTCTGGTACTGCCTGCTGCTTGTGCCCTACGCGGGCGTGCTGTGGGTGCCGTTCTACAACCGTGTGGATCCGGTGGTATTCGGCATCCCGTTCTTTTACTGGTTCCAGTTCGCGTGGATCATCGTCACCGCCATCATTACGGCGCTCGCTTATTTTGCCAAAGTATAAAAACAACCATTGGGGGTGCGCATGAACCGGCCGGCGCTCGCGGTTTTTATCCTGTTGTTTGCCCTGGTCACGGTGCTGGGCTTCGTGGCCGCCCGCTGGCGGCGTGGGGACCTGAATCATCTGAATGAATGGGGTCTGGCGGGGCGGCGTTTCGGCACCGTGGTCACCTGGTTCCTGCTGGGTGGCGATCTCTACACCGCCTATACCTTCATCGCGGTGCCGGCGCTGGTGTTCGGCGCCGGCGCCATCGGTTTTTTCGCGCTGCCGTACACTTTGATGGTGTATCCCTTCGTATACGTGGTGTTCCCGCGGCTATGGTCCGTGTCCCACAAGCACGGTTACGTGACCGCTTCGGATTTCGTGCGCGGCCGCTATGACAGCGGTCTGCTGGCGCTGGTGGTGGCCGTCACCGGCATCCTGGCGACCATGCCCTACATCGCCCTGCAGCTGGTGGGCATCCAGGTGGTGATCGCCGCCATGGGATTCACCGGCACCGGACTGGTGGGCGACCTGCCGCTGATCATCGCCTTTGTGATTCTGGCGGCCTTTACCTACACCAGCGGCCTGCGGGCGCCGGCGCTGATCGCCATCGTCAAGGACCTGCTGATCTATATCGTCATCATTACCGCGGTGATTGTCATTCCCATGCAACTGGGCGGTTACGCACATATCTTCGCCGCCATTCCCGCGGACAAGTTGCTGCTCAAGCCGCCGTCAGGCGCCAATCTCGGCACCTACAGCGCCTACGCCACCCTGGCACTGGGTTCGGCCCTGGCCCTGTTCCTGTATCCGCATTGCGTGAACGGCGTGTTGAGCGCCAGCAGCCGCAAAGTCATCAAGCGCAACATGTCGCTGCTGCCGGCCTATTCGCTGGTGCTGGCGCTGATCGCGTTCCTGGGTTACATGGCGGTGGCCGCGGGGGTGCAGCACGATCCCGCCTATGCGGGCTGGTTCAAGCAGTATGGCAGTACTTTCGCAGTGCCGGCGCTGCTGCTGCATTCCTTCCCGGCCTGGTTCGCGGGCGTGGGCTTCGCCGCCATCGCCATCGGCGCGCTGGTGCCGGCGGCCATCATGTCGATAGCCTCGTCCAATCTGTTCACGCGCAACATCTACAAGGAATATCTCAAGCCCGGCGCCACCCCGGCGCAGGAAGCGCGCATGGCGAAGCTGATGTCGCTGATCGTGAAACTCGGGGCGCTGGCGTTCATCCTGTTTCTTCCCGGAAAATATGCCATCCAGCTGCAATTGTTGGGTGGAGTGTGGATCATCCAGACGCTGCCGGCGGTGGTCATCGGCCTGTACACGCGTTGGTTGCACCGTTGGGCGCTGCTGTTGGGCTGGCTCGCCGGCATGCTGTTGGGCACCGGCATGGTAGCCACGCAGCATTTCAAGTCCTCTATTTATCCGTTGCATGTCGGCGACTTGACCGTGCCGGGTTATGCGGCGCTGTATTCGCTGCCCGTCAATATCGGAATCGCCATTGTCTTGACGCTGGCCCTGCGTGCGCTAAAAACACCGGCGGGCGTGGATCAGACTGCATCCACGGATTACGAGCACGACACGCCATGAGCCTGGAACGCCTCATCGGTCTGGCGGCGGCAAGCCTTACCACCATTTCGTTCCTGCCGCAGGCGTATCGCTCATTGCGCACCCACGATACCCGCGGCATCTCGCTCGGCATGTATGCGCTGTTCACCCTTGGCATTGCCTTATGGCTGATTTACGGCATATTGATCCACGATCTGCCGGTGACGCTCGCCAACGGCGTAACCCTGGTGTTGACGCTGGTGGTGCTGGCGCTCAAGCTGCGCTACGGTTGAGACGGCCGGCGGATATCAAACCATGCGGAAAGCTCTGATGTTGCTGCTGTTGGCGGGTGCGTGCTTGGCGCAAGCGGCGCACGCGGACGACAACGATATCTATTCGCCGGGCATGAGTTCATCGGTGGATCTCGGCCAGTATCACACGGATTTTGCCTACGCCGACGGCAATCATCGGGCCGACATCAGCCGCTACGGCATCACCTTCGTGCAACCGCTGGCGCCGGATGCGGGCTTCGGCCTGCAGGGTGGCTACATGACCGCCGGCGTGAACAACCCCACCCTCAATGCGCTCGCCGACGGCTACGGCCCGTTCCTGGGATTGTTCGTCGCCTGGCAGCCCATGCTCGGCAATTATTGGGACCTTGATTTCCACGCCGGCTACACCTGGCATGACATGAGTTACCAGGGGCAGAACCAGCAGGCGGACGTCACCTGGTACTCGAGCTTCGTTTCCCTGGGGCCGGTGTTGCGCCTGTGGCGCTGGCGCGTATCCGCGGGCGGCTATTACCAGCATTTCGACGGCACTGAAAACGATACCGGCACCGTCAACGGCCGTCAGGATTTTTCCGCCGCCCATTCCACCGGCGCCTATTTCGGTTTTGCCTATTACCTGGACCGCACCGGTTCCGTGGGCATCTATGCCACCAGCGGCGCGCGCCACGGCGTGCAGCTGGTTTTCAAGCGGCAATTCTAACGGCAGCAGAATTTCCCGTCGTGCTCACCAGCAGCGCGGTATGATTAGGTCCATAAGACATTGATATTTTCACTCGGGAGAATCGCATGCATCATTGGATGTCGCTGGTGTTCCTGGCGGCCGGGATCATCCTGGCGGTCATGGAAATGGCCACCCTCACGTTTTATCTGGCGGGTTTGTCGTTCGCGGCGCTGGCCACGGCGCTTTACACTTGGCTGTACCCTGCGGTTTGGTGGCAGGCAGCCATCGTGTTCGCGGTGGCGGCGGTCATTGCGCTGCCGCTGGCGCATCTGCTGCGCAGGCGCCTGCAGGCCAGCCGCACCAACAGCCGTCTGGACGACATGGACAAGGGCGCGCTGGTGACGGTGGCGGAGGACAATAACGGCGCTCTCAAGGTCAAGTACCGCGACTCCCTGTGGGAAGCGGTGTGGGAAGGCGGCGAGCGGCCCAAGATCGGCGCGCGCGCCGAAGTGGTGGCGCGGGATGGTTCGCGGCTGCGCATCAAGGCCACGGGCTGACAAGCATACTTTCACTGCTTAAGGAGTAGTTCATGGGCATTTCCATTTCCGCAGTTTTTGGTTTACTCATCATCCTGTGGGCGGCGGTCATGATCGTCCGCGCGGTGCGCATCGTGCCGCAGCAGCAGGCCTGGGTCATCGAGCGCTTGGGCAAGTTCCACGGGGTGCTGGTTTCGGGCATCCAGATCATCGTGCCGTTCTTCGACCGCGTGGCCTACAAATTCGACATGCGCGAGATTCCCATGGACGTGCCCGAGCAGGTGTGCATCACCAAGGACAACACGCGCCTGTCGGTGGACGGCGTGCTCTACTACCAGATCACCGACGCGCAGAACGCCGCCTACGGCACCAGTAATGTGATTACCGCGGTGGTGCAGCTGGTACAAACCACCATGCGCGCCGAAGTCGGCAAGCTGGCGCTGGATGAATGCCTGTCACAGCGCGACACCCTGAACAGGGGCGTGGTGGATGTGCTCACCCAAGCCGCCACCAGTTGGGGCGTGAAGGTGCTGCGTTACGAGATCCGCAATCTCACGCCGCCGGACGAAATCCAGAGAGCTATGGAGCTGCAGCTTACCGCCGAACGCCAGAAGCGCGCCGCCATCGCCAAATCCGAAGGCGACCGCCAGCAGGCCATCAACCAGTCGGAAGGCCAGAAGCAGAGCCAGATCAACAACGCCGAAGGCGAACGTCAGTCCGCCATCCTGCGCGCCGACGGCCAGGGCCAGGCCATCGCCACCGTGGCCATGGCCACCGCCAAGGCGATTTCCGACATCGGTAAAGCCGTGGCCGGCGAGGGTGGCGCCGACGCGCTGCACTATCAGCTGGGCCAGCAGTGGGTGCAGCAGTGGGGACTCATCGCCAAGAATTCCACCGTCACCGTGGTGCCGGCCAATATGGGCGATCTTTCCGCCATGGTGGGTTCGCTGCTCTCGCAGGCGGGGAATGCGAAGCCGGGCGGGAAGGGTTGAGTACAAGAGAGATGTGTCCGTAGACGGCCCTTGCGCGACTCGTAACCAAACCATGTAGACTAAACACGGGTAAGTCCTAAGCGATAGCATGCAAATCACACTATGAGCCATAAGACAATTGCCTACTTTAAAACCGACACAATTGCAGAAGCAGTTTTTGAGATTCGGTTTGACACAACTCTACAGCCAGCATTTCTCCCGGGTCTCCTATATGGCCTTGAGGAAGTAAAGGCTAGATTCCCCTCATCCGAGGCTTTGCCAGCGAGTCAATTGCCGGTTCAGCTTCTCAATGTAAATCCGGAATTGCTATTTACGGCGACACATAAGATGGTAGGCGGCAAGGAAGCCCTACTAGTGGGACCGCGAAGCCTTGCTTTTAGCGTTACCAAGCCTTACCCAAGGTGGAATAATTTCCGAACGAATATCCTATGGGTGATTGGTGTGGCAAAGAAGGCTCAAATTTATGAACGGGTTATTTCTAGTACTCTACGATATATAAATGTATTTCCATTAACATTTAATGAAAACCCATTTGGGCTGGATGCGCTTAATTTGCATGTCAAATTCGGGGATAATGAAATTCACCCTCGAATGCAACAATCAGAAGGCGTTTTTCTGCGGGCCGACATTAGGAAGGGCGAATTTCAGACCACTACTTTGATTACAGCGCCTGCCAAGATGACAAGCCCAAAAGACAGCTCTATAGTTGCTGAGGGAGCACTATTGGATATCAGTGTTCAAAGGCAATATTTAGATCATTACTTCGAGGCTAAAACAGAATCTATAGTTGATGAGACTCACGAGATTGAGAAGTCCATTTTCATGTCGCTTTTAACAAAAAATGCTACAGATATGCTGGAGCCGATCTATGAATAGGGACGTTATAGTAGGCTCGCGTCTTAATTTGCTTGACTCATACCAAGAACAAATTTTTAGTACAACCGTCTCTTTTGGGGACATTTCAATATTTTGGAACACTGGCCCAAATGTAACATTCCGCTGGGCCGCATTTTCGCCAACACTCATAGCAGCGGAATCTCTCGGAAACTTGGTGCGTGCACAGCTGACGAATGAGCCACTGGAACGAGGGATGTACCATCCAAGTCAGTCAATGTTCGAATCAATCATGTATTTGGCCGGTAGGAACGCTGGAATTTGCCTTCAGACAATCCTTAGAGATCCTGCGAATACTAATGTGCTGCCCGATATGCTAGAACTTCTTGGTCGAATTCGTTCAGATAATTTTGCAGACTTGGGGGTTGAAGTCGTCGCAGAATTCCTTAGCGACAAAAGAGTCACGGTCAGAGATGGTACTGTTAAAGCTCTGGAGGGATGGGCTACACCAAGAGCAATTGCCTTATTGCAGAATCATGCCTCAGCGGAAGGTAATCGAGCCATAAAAGACTATATGTTGCAAGTAATTGAAGACTTCCAAATACACGAGTCGTTGCAGAGTAATGTATTTGAATTGTATAAACTTAAACTGCCGCTCAGAGATTCGAGACATTCTTTGACAGTGCTGTATGCCAACCCGCTTCCTTGCGCGTGATGTTAAATGGAGAGATTTTCAATCCTATGGCACGGAAAGTCAGCGCCCGACAGATTGGTTTGGAGCCGATTGTCTTAATGAATTTGGCACACAAAATAACTCACTTTCAGTATGGATTCTAGATGGTGAGAATAATGATGAGATTAAGGCTGTTGCAACTGCTCTTTTGGCCAAACCTGAACGCTGTCTGAATCCAGTCGAAGTAGCATGGATTTCAGTTGCAGATGTTGAAAAGCTTGGTCTCGCTGTAACTCCCACCCTAGGGCAAACTGGCTATACTCTTTGGCGCAAAAGACACGGAGATTTTCAGGATTTAACTATTGATGCTATCTGCGAAGTTGGAAAGCTGTTTGCGGCAGCGGTGAAAATAAATGGCAAAGTGCAGAGATTCACGAAAGGGCAAGTAAAGAATTTAGCCAGAGAAGCTAAAAAGGCAAACGTTTTGGATGATGCATACCTACATCAATCGGTTAAGGATTGTCTGTGATAAGGGGCCTTACTCTCATAATCAGTTCGCAAAACGCTTCTCTGGGCAGTGTTTAGAGAGTTGAGTGGCGCCAGCTACCGATGGCTTAGATAGGCATAGGATCGCCCGGAAACGATACCCACGTCGCCAAAGCATAGCGTGAAGCCTTCATGCTTAGGCTCTGCGGCAAGAGCAGGGTAGCGGCGAATCCTGATGCCGACGTGGCGAGCGGGTGCTGCCTGTAGCCGATCACTAGGAAATCATGCTGCAATTCCCGTCCGGCGTTCTCACCGGCTCCTACTTTTGTAGTCACGCCGAACGCCAGCACCGCTATGTGCAGTTCCAGCGATTTGTAACTCCTGCGCCCAACTTTAAGAATAGCTCATGCCCCGCGTCGGTAAGCCCTGAAGGAGAGAAAGCCACCGAGGGCCGGCATGATGACCGCGACGGTGGGCAGGATGCCTGGAACGCGAAGGCATTACGGTCATTCTTTCGAGAACACTATTTCTTACGGCCCGGTAACAGCAGCAGCACTCCGCCGAGCACGATGGCGCCCACGCCCGCCCACATGGGCACATTCACATGGCCCTCGCGTTTCACCGCCAATTGTATCGGTCCGATGGTGGTCTCATGGCTGGATTTTTGATAGTTGAATCCACCGTATACCAGTCCCAGTAAGCCGGCGACTATCAGCAGGATTGCAATAATTTTTATTGGGTTCATTGCGCTTTCTCCATTAGACAAGGTATGCGATCAACGGCAACAGGCGGCTGTCCGCTGGTTCAGCCCCAGCGTGCGCTTGACCTCAACTATACGCCAGGGCAATGTCGGACATGAATGTTGAAGGAAATATAAAAAAGGCGGCCCCCGGAACGGGCCGCCTGGTTTGATTATTTTCGATTACTTGCCGGTCAAGTCCGTCTTAATTTAGAGACTGACTCAGTGTTTACCAGCAGGATGGATCACGGCAGGTAAAGTTGATAGCCGTGTTCCTGGTAAATAACCAGCGTGGTCGCGGCTGACAAGGTCTCTTCGACATTCGAATTCACCTCGCCGCCTTCGATCTGGTGCTTGATAAGGGCCTGGCCATCCACCAGCAGTTGTACACCAACGGCGTTGAGTTTGTTGATCAGATCCGTATTCGGGTTGGTGACCTGAAAGCGGGTTTTGTAACTGCCATCGGCGATCACGATGGGGGTGGCATCGCCGTGGATCACGACCACGAATCTGAGGTTTTTCTTGGCAACCCCGGCGGACGCGAACGCGTTGACCGCCTGTGCGACCGCTTCAAGTCCAGGGTTGACTTTGCCGGCATCGCCGCCCTCGTCCAAGTCAAAGACTACCTTATAAATCTTGTACCTGCTGGGTTGTGGCGAAGTCGCCGGCAGCGGTTTTACCGTACCGTACCCCTGGATCAGGGGGAAAGGCTCGGTCTTGCTGGCTTTGGCGAAGACCGTGGCTGAAAACGCGAGACCGGCAAACACGGCCAGCAAAATCGCAATTTTTCTTAGCATGACGTGGCTCCTTTGGCCTTGGGCTGGATTGCAGGGTTGAACCTGAGCATAGACTAGCATAGATGATGCAACGGACTAATCTCGATCAGATGCATGTGACGTATAAGGCTGGAGAACCATTTCTCGGCGGGCGGGTAACTGCTGCAACCTTCGGAGGTATTAAGGTTCCAGCAGGTTTACCTGCGCCACGCCGCTGCTGATGACTTGCGGTGCGGCCTGCGTGGTTGCAGGCAACCACAACATCGCTGCCAGAATCAGCAGCGTCGAGCGGACGGATACCATGTGAGAATCTCCTGATGGTAAGTCTTGGACCATGACATCTCGACATTTATTACGGCCCTCGACAGGGGACGATTGAAAAGCTGGCGTTTTCACAGCTAGAAGACATCTTAAAAGACCCTCTCCCTCCGAGGGGTGAGGGGCGCTAGAACTGACAGGCCAAAGTCCGGCCATACCCTCACCCGCCCCTTCGTGGCACCCTCTCCCGGAGGGAAAAGGGTCATGCCGTATTTTTGAGATAGCTTCTAGGTAGAATGAGCCCACTTTATCTGCTTGCGCACCACTTCCGTCATGCATAACGCGGTTACCAAACGTTCGGTCAATATCAATAAGCTGGAAAAGCGCCTGCGCCGCAATGTGGGCAAGGCTATCCAGGATTTCAACATGATCGAGGCCGGCGACCGGGTGATGGTGTGCCTCTCGGGCGGCAAGGATTCCTACACGCTGCTGGATATTCTGCTGAAGCTCCGGCAGAGCGCGCCGGTGGCGTTCGAGATGCTGGCGGTGAATCTCGACCAGAAGCAGCCCGGTTTCCCGGAACAGGTACTGCCGGAGTATCTGACGAAAATCGGCGTGCCGTTCCACATCCTGGAGCAGGATACCTACAGCGTCGTGAAGCGCGTGATCCCGGAAGGCAAGACCACCTGCGGCTTGTGTTCGCGGCTGCGGCGCGGCGCGCTCTACACGTTTGCGGCGCAACACGGCATCACCAAGATCGCCCTGGGACACCACCGCGGCGACATCATCGAAACCTTTTTCCTGAATCTGTTCTACGCCGGCAAGCTGCAAGCCATGCCGCCCAAGCTGCAATCCGACGACGGCAAGCACGTGGTGATCCGGCCGCTGGCGTATTGCGAGGAACGCGACATCGCCAAGTACGCGACGTACCGCGAGTTCCCCATCATCCCCTGCAATCTGTGCGGCTCCCAGGAGCATCTGCAGCGCCAGGCGGTGAAGAGCATGCTGGCGGAATGGGAACGCCAGTTTCCCGGCCGCACCAATTCCATATTCGCCGCGCTCCAAAACGTGGCGCCTGCGCACCTGGCCGATCCGAAGTTGTTCAATTTCGGGGCTCTGGGTGCGCGCCAAACGCCGAGACAGGATTGGCTGGTGCCGGAAGCCGGGGATGCGGAGCCGCGCGAGGACCTGCTGATGGCCACGGTTTCCGTGCACGATCTGCTCAGAACCCTGCCGCAGGCACGGCCGGCGGATTCTGAAATCCGGCCCGCATGACCGCCGGCGGCGACAGCGCTTCGAACATGACTGCGGTCGCGGTGGAATCCGGTTATTTTCCCAACGGCAAGCTTGCGGGATTCGCAAACAGCGGATTGCAGTTGTTTTTTATTAAAACCCCCGCGGATTTGAAAATCCAAACCTGCGCGGTGCTGTGCCTCACGCCGAATCTGCTTGCCGGCGGGATGACGCGCGCCCAATGGCAGGCCGCTGTGCCGGATGCCGTCATGGTTGTGGACGAATCCGTGGCGCAAGCGGGCGAGGTGCGGATTTCAAACCACTGGCCGGCGGCGGCCATCGCCGGCACCCTGTCACTGGCGGCGGCCATGGCGCGTCAGCGGCAGCAGGTGCGCCAGCTCACGGACGTGGGCGTGGCCTTGTCCAGCGAGCGCAGCCATCAGGCGTTGCTGGAACTGATCCTCACGCAAGCGCGGCGTCTCGCGGGCTGCGATGCCGCCACCATCTTTCTCACCGAGAAACACCCGGACGGCTCGTCGGAACTGGTGATGCGTCTGGCGCAGAACGAATCCGTGGAGTTCCCCTTCGAGGAAGAACGCCTGCCCCTGGACCTGACCTCCATCGCCGGTTATGTGACGGTGACCGGCGAGGAAATCAACCTCGCGGATGCCTATGCGCCGCCGGTGGATAGGCCCTGGCGGTTCAACGGCAGCTTTGACCAGCGTTTCGGTTATCGCACCAGCTCGTTGTATGCGGTGGCGTTGCGCATCCCGCAAGGGGAAATCATCGGCGGCATCGAGTTTATCAACCGCAAGCGCAATCCGGCGGCACGGCTCACCAGCCCGGAAGCCACCCTCAGTGAAATCCTGCCGTTCAACGACGAGATACTGCCGCTGCTGCGCTCGCTGGCCAGCCAGGCGGCCGTCGCCATTGACAACAACCGCTTGCTGCTGGCCATCGAGGACATGTTCGAGGGCTTCGTGGTGGCGTCCGTGACCGCCATCGAGCAACGCGATCCCGCCACCAGCGGCCATTCCTTCCGGGTGGCGCGCCTGACCACCGGGCTGGCCGAGGCCCTGCCGCGTTCCGGGGTGGCGCGCTTTCGCGGCATGCATTTCAACGCCAGGCAACTGCGCGAGCTGCGCTACGCGGCCTTGCTGCATGATTTCGGCAAGATCGGGGTGCGCGAGCATGTGCTGGTGAAAGCCCATAAGCTCACCCCCGAGAGCTACCAGGCGATACGCGAGCGCATCAGCGTGGAAACCGAACGCCTCAAGCGCCGCGCGCTGGCGCAGCAATTGGTGATGTTGCGCAGCGGCATGGGCTCCCATGAGGAACTGCTGAATATCGAGCAGGAACTGGAGGGCAAACTGGCGGCGCTGGACGCCTACTGGGCGGCCATCCAGGAGGCCAATGAACCGGATATGCTGAAAAGCAAACCCAGCAAGGCGCTGAAGACCGCGAAAAGCTACACACTGTCGGAGCAGGATATTCCACTGCTCACCGAGGCCGAACACCGGGTATTGTCGATTCCGCGCGGCAGCCTCACGCCCGAGGAACGGCGCGAGATCGAATCCCATGTGGTACACACCTACAATTTTCTGCGGCGCATTCCCTGGCCCGCGGACCTGGCCGCCATTCCGGAAATCGCCGGCGCGCATCACGAGAAGCTCGACGGCAGCGGCTACCCCCGCGGCCGCACCCAGGCGGATATCCCGTTCCCTTCACGGCTGATGACAGTGGCGGATATCTACGATGCGCTCACCGCCGCGGACCGCCCCTACAAGAAATCCATGCCTTCGGAGCGGGCGTTTGTGATACTGGAAGACGAGGCCAAGCACGGCAAGCTGGACGCGGATCTGGTGAAGATTTTCGTGGAGGCGAAAATATTCACGCTGTCGGGCGAGGTGGTGACTGCCGCGGGCTAATACCCAATGGCAGGAGCCTTATCGGATGTTCTCAGCATCGCGACGGAGGCAGATTTTTGCTCCTGCATTGCTGCATTTCCGCCATTCAAGCTCCGCTTCCTGCTCCACTTGAAAGCCCAGGGCAGGCTTCCTGCCTGCCCGTTCGCGGCTGTTGCCGCTCACCCCTGGCGGTCACCGTCGCTCCCGCATAAAAATAGTTAGAAGCGTTCCCACACTGGCGTGAGATTTTCCGGCAGCGAAGCCTCGATGCCGGGCTGGTTCCAGGGCGTCGAAGGATTGTGGAAATCAGAACCGACCGAAGCTGACAGTTCAAAACGCAGGGCATAATGGGCAGCGGTAGCCCATTCATCGCGGTTACCGCCGCCGCAGATGACCTCGAGGCCGTCGCCGCCCGCCTGTTTGAAGGCCGTGAGCGCTTTGATGAGCCAGCTGCGCGTCATAGCGTAGCGCAATGGATGTGCCAACACCGCCTGGCCGCCGGCGGCATGTATCCAGCCGATGCTTTCTTCCAGGCTTGCCCAGATAGTTGCCACGTAACCGGGCTTGCCGTGGGCCAGGAAGCGTTGGAAGGCCTTCGGCGGGGTGTCGGCGTGTTGGCTGTCGCAGAGCCATTGGGCGAAATGCGTGCGCGTCACGTTGCCGTTGACCGCGAGCAGCTGCGCGCCCGCATAAGCACCCTGGATACCGTGGACGCTCAAGCGCCGACCGATCTCTGCCGCGCGGATTCCGCGCGCGGTTTGCAGGCGCGCTAGCCCGGCGTTGAGCTCCGCATTTGCGGGAGCGATATTTAGACCGATCACGTGCAGTGTCTTGTGTTCCCAGGTAGTTGAAATCTCCACGCCCGTCACGAAGCGGATGCCGGCGGTTTGCGCCGCTGTTTGAGCTTCCGGCAGGCCAGCCAGGCAATCGTGATCGGTGAGCGCCAGCAGTTGCACGCCGCGTGTGGCCGCGAGTTGCACCAGTTCCGTGGGCGTGAGACTGCCATCGGAGGCGCGGGAATGGAGGTGCAGATCAATCACGCGTCGAGGTCGGGAATCAGCAGGCTTTCGAGCTTGGCAATGTAATCCTTGATCTGCAGTTTGCGTTTCTTGAGACGTTTGAGCTGCAATTCATTGGTGTGGATATCCTCGGCCAGGCGGCTGATGGCGATGTCCAGGTCCCGGTGTTCCAAACGCAGTTGCTCGAGTTTAGAGCGGATTCCCTGGGGGAAACTGATTTCCATGATATGGCGATCCAGGCCGATGGAATCGGTGCGGGGGATGCCTGCCAACATACGGCTCCGCCGCTGAACGCGCAAGCGGCGTACTTGAAGGCAGCGCCGGCCAGCGATCCTGGAGTTTCCCCGAGACCATCTCAGCTAGAATAGTCCGGAGTAAAGTCCCGTTGAGCAAGCACCCGCATGGAAATTTTCAAGGTGTTCCACATCGAAGCCGCCCACCGGCTGCCGAACCTGCCGGCCAGCCACAAGTGCAGCCGCCTGCACGGCCATTCCTTCCGCGTGGAAATCCACATCAGCGGCGAACTTCAGCCGGCTACCGGCTGGGTCATGGATTTCGCCGATCTCAAGGAGGCGTTCCGGCCGGTTTTCGAAGCGCTCGACCATCGTTATCTGAATGAAATTCAGGGATTGGAAAACCCCACCAGTGAAATGCTGGCGCGCTGGATTTGGAAGCACCTCAGTCCCGTGTTGCCAGGTTTGTCTAAAGTAGTGATCGCTGAAACCTGTACTTCCGGTTGTGTGTACCGCGGCGAATGACCCCCGGAGGTGAAAGCATGCAGCGCAATTTATTATTGATCGCATCCATCCTGCTGTTGGCGGCATTCGCGGTCTCACCGGTGATGGCCATGAACAATCAGCGGTATCTGCTGGCCATGGCCGGCATGCACGCCGACGATGCACCGAGAGCGAGTCCGATTGCGATGCAAAAGCCCGCACAGCCGGTGTATGGCACCGAGGTGGTGTATGCCACGGTGAACGGCAAGCCGGTCCGCGGCTATTTCAGCGAACCGTTGCATGACAAACGTCCGTTGCCCGGCATCATCGTGATCCATGAATGGTGGGGCTTGAATGACAACATCCGCAGCATGGCGGATCAGCTCGCGGGCGAAGGTTACGCGGCGCTGGCGGTGGATCTGTATGGCGGACACTCTGCCAAGGATCCGGATGACGCCAAGAAACTCATGCTGGGTGTATTCAAAAATCCGGATGTGGCCAGGGATAACCTCAAGCAGGCTTATGCCTACCTGCAAGATCACGAACGCGCGCCGCGCATCGGCGTCATCGGCTGGTGCTTCGGCGGCGGCTGGTCGTTGCAGACCGCACTCATGTTCCCTGACACGCTGGCTGCGGCGGTCATGTATTACGGGCAGCCGCTGGACGACGTGGCGGGGCTGTCCACACTCAGGATGCCGCTCATGGGTTTTTTCGGCGAGCAGGACAAGGGCATTACCGTTCAAGACGTGCAGGCTTTCCAGAAAGCCCTGAAGGCGGCGAAGGTGCATGCGGAAATCCACGAGTATCCGCATGCCGGGCACGCCTTCGCCAATCCCTCCGGCGAGAACTACCGGCCCGCGGCGGCCACCGATGCCTGGAAGCGCACGCTAGCATTCTTTGCCCGCTACCTCAGGGGCGCGTAGCATTAGGTTTCCAGACTGCGTTATCAGGAAGCAGGGAGTCCCTCATGAAAAAGCTACTTTTTTTTCTGGCGTTTCTGTGTACCGGCGTGCTCGTGAACGCCCAGGCGGCAACCTATAAAGGCGTAACGGTGGCGGATTCCGCCAGCGTGGGCGGTAAAACCCTGGTGCTGAATGGCATGGGTTTGCGCACCAAATTCTTCTTCAAGATTTATGTCGGTGCGCTCTACTTGCCACAGAAAGCCGATACCGCCGCGGCGGTAATGTCCGAAAACGGACCGGATCGCATTCTCATGCATATGATCTATGCGGTCAGTAAGAGTCAGTTCGCGGACGCCTGGCATGATGGCTTCAAGGACAACAATCCGCAGATGAGCGACGCCGTGAAGGCCGGCATGGAACAGTTCATCGCCTATTTTGAGGAGTCGAAGCAGGGTGATGTCATCACCCTGGACTACGTGCCGGGCCAAGGCACGCAGGTCAGCTGGAACGGCGGCTTCCGGGGCAACATCCCCGGCGAGGATTTCCACAAGGCGCTGTTGAATGTGTTTCTCGGACCGAAGCCGCCCACCAGGGAACTGAAGGACGGCCTGCTGGGCCGGAATAGTTGAGAGTAGCGGGATGCCGGCAGCAGCCGGCATCTTCCTTTCACAGATATTGCCGCCAGTCGCGGGAGGCATCCGCATAGGCGATGAAGTGCGGATTGAGCAATGATTCCTTGCGGTTGTAGCGCAAGGGACTGCCATCCACGTTGATGACCTGGCCGCCGGCGGCCAGCAGCACCGCATGACCCGCCGCCGTGTCCCATTCCGAGGTAGGGCCGAGGCGCGGGTACACGTCCGCGGCGCCTTCCGCCACCAGACAAAATTTCAGGGCGCTGCCCCGCGACACGATTTCGTGAGCGCCGAGCTTTTCAAGATAACCGTCCAGTAATTCACCGCGATGTGAACGGCTCGCCACCACGCGCAGCGTTTTTCCGTCCAACGGCCGCACCTGAATGGCTTGCGGCGCGGCCCCGGTTTTCACCCGGTAAGCACCGGCACCCACCACGCCGTAGTAACTCAGGTTCTCCACCGGAATGTGCACCACACCCACCACCGGTGCATGCTCCTGAACCAGGGCGATATTCACGGTGAAATCGCCGTTTCTGTTGATGAATTCCTTGGTGCCGTCCAGCGGGTCCACCAGCCAGTAACTGCCCCAGCGGCGGCGTTCGGAGAACGGAATCTGGCTCGATTCTTCCGACAGCACCGGCAACTCCGGGGTGAGGCGTTGCAATCCCCTGACGATGGTGTCATGGGCCGCCATGTCGGCGGCGGTGACCGGGGATTGGTCGGATTTTTTATTTACGGCGAAATCCGTAGCGTAGATTTTCAGGATGCGCCGGCTGGTCATCCGGACGATGTCCAGCAACGGTTCCAGCATGCGCGAGTCGTCGTACCACACGTGTGATTCTCCGATTTCAGTGCGACGCCGTTATATCATACCGGCCATGCTGAAGCGCGTGAAAGCCATTGCCGATTGGTCCGGGATCGAGAGCGTGTTCCTGGACATGGACGGTACGCTCTTGGACCTGCATTTTGACAATCATTTCTGGCAGGAGCATGTGCCACTGCGTTTCGGCGAACGCCATGGAGTGACGCCCGCGGCGGCGCGCACGCATTTGCGGCCGCGCTTTCGAGCAATGCAAGGCAGCTTGCAGTGGTACTGCCTGGATCACTGGTCGCGGGAGCTGGATATGGATATCCTGGCGCTGAAGCGCGAGGTGCAACACCTGATCCAGGTGTTGCCGCACGCGCAGGAATTTCTCAACACCCTACGCGCCGCCGGCAAGCGGCTGGTATTGGTCACCAATGCGCATAGCGATGCGCTGGCGCTCAAGATGGAACGCACGCGACTCGACAGCTATTTCGATCGCATGGTGTCATCCCACAGCTTCGGCATGCCCAAGGAAACCCCCGGTTTCTGGCGGAGTCTGCGGGAAATCGAAAGCTTCGATCCGGCACGCAGCCTGCTGCTGGATGACAGCCTGCCGGTACTGCGTGCCGCACGCGACTACGGCATCCACAACGTCATCGCCATGCGCCGTCCGGACAGCCATCAGCCGCCGCGGGAGATCGAAGAATTTCCGTCGGTTGAGACGCTGGCGGAGCTGCTGCCTTGAATAAAGCAGTGAGGGCTGAGGTGTCAGGAATGAGGAGTGAGGGTTAAACGACAAGCAAACATTGACACGAAAATTTCACCCAGCATATGTTTTGAACGCCTTACGCGATGTACAGGGATGTACAAGTGCCGCGAGAGGCAGGATGCCGGGAGCGGCCCTCACGCCGTCACCGCCGCCGGCGCTGCGAACCCCCGTGCCCGCCCTCGCGGCGCTTGCCGCCCTGCGGATGATGCGGGTGCGCATGATAACGCTCGCGTTTCGCCGCCGGCTGCAGGGACGGCAGCAGGTCGGGCGTGATGTTGGCGCGGGGAATGCTGCGGCCAATATAAGCTTCAATCTCCGGCAGCGAGAAAGAGTATTCCTCGCAGGCAAAGCTGATGGCGTCGCCCTCGGCGCCGGCGCGCGCCGTACGGCCGATGCGGTGCACATAGTCCTCGGCGTCCTGAGGCAGATCGTAGTTGATGACATGGCTCACGTCGGGAATGTGTAGGCCCCGGGAAGCCACATCGGTGGTGACCAGGATGGGCAGTGAACCCTCGGTGAATTCCTTGAGCAGGCGCAGACGCTTGTTCTGGGGCACGTCGCCGGAGAGCACCGCGGCATTGAAGCCATTGCCCTTGAGACAAGCTTCGACGTTTTCGGCCACGCGCTTGGTGTTCACGAACACCATGGTGCGATGGGCTTCCAGATGCCGCAGCAGTCCCACCAGCAACGCGATCTTTTCGTTGGTGGCCGGCAGGTATAACACCTGGCGTACCTGATCAACGGTGACCTTGTCGGGTTCGATGCGCACGAACTGGGCGTTGTTCATGTGCTCGTAAGACAGCTCCATGACCCGGTAGGAGAGCGTCGCGGAGAACAGCATGTTGAGTCGCTCGGTGGGGTGCGGCATGCGCCGCATGAGAAAGCGCACATCGGCGATGAAGCCCATATCGAACATGCGGTCGGCTTCGTCCAGCACCATCACATCCAGGGCCTTGAGGTCGAAAACATGCTGCTTGAAGTAGTCAATCAACCGGCCGGGCGTGCCGATGAGTATGTCCACACCGGCGGCGACGGTGTCGCGCTGTTTGTCGTAGTTCTCGCCGCCGTACACCACCGTCTGTCTGAATCCCGTGTGCCGGCCAAGGACTTCCGCGTCCTTGTAAATTTGCACCGCCAATTCACGGGTAGGGGCCACCACCAGGGCGCGCGGCTGATTGTTGCGCCGTCCCGGGCGGGGGCCATGGACCAGCAGCTTCTGGTACAGAGCCAGCAGGAAGGCCGCGGTCTTGCCGGTGCCGGTCTGGGCCTGGCCCGCCACGTCCTGCCCTTTCAGGAGCAGGGGCAGGGCTTCGGCCTGGATAGGGGTGCAGCGGCTGAAACCCGCCTCCCTGAGGCTCTTGAGCAGAGGCTCGGCCAGCCCCAGAGATTCAAAACGCAGCTCAGTCAGGTGTTGGTCCATAGGTCGCTTTAATTTGCAGGGCCGGGGCTTGCATTCTGCCGGCAGTTGGGCTCAAATATGTTTCAACGCCTTGAGCCCGTGCCCCGTGCGGGTCGTTTTCATACTTCACAACGCTATTACTAGAACCGCGAGCCAGCCGCGACATTGTGCCTGAAATGGGCACGTTACGTCACATCCCTCTGCCCATTCCCAACGTCATACGCCCGCTCGCGCCATATATGCAGAATCCGTTTAAGCCACTGGAGGCCATTTAACCGTGAGTGACCAAATTGTTTCTACGACCGATGCCAACTTCGAAACCGACGTATTGAAATCCGATCTGCCGGTGCTGGTGGATTACTGGGCGGAGTGGTGCGGCCCCTGCAAAATGATTTCCCCCATACTCGACGAGATCGCCACCAGCTATCAGGGCAAGCTCAGGATCGCCAAGGTCAACGTGGACGAAAATGCGCAGCTCACCCAGAAATACGGCATACGCAGCATCCCGACCCTGATGCTGTTCAAGGATGGCAACGTGCAGGCACAGAAAATCGGCGCCTTGTCCAAGTCGCAGTTGGCGGCCTTCATCGAGACCAACATTTGATTACCTGGGCGGCGGGAGACCGCCCGTAATGCGGTTATACGCTGTACCTAAAAAGAACAACCGGTAACGTTTGAGTTTTAGAACTAATCCTTAATTTATTCCGGCATCCGCCGGCCGCACTCCATAACTGTTAACTATATTTGAGAGACCGGGAACCCAACGCTTATGAACCTAACGGATCTGAAGAAAAAACCTGCTGAAGCCATCATCGAACTGGCGGAATCCATGGGCCTCGAGAACATGGCTCGTTCCCGCAAGCAGGACGTGATTTTTTCCATACTCAAGGCCCACGCCCGCAACGGCGAGGAAATCTCCGGCGACGGGGTGTTGGAAATCCTGCAGGACGGTTTCGGTTTCCTGCGTTCCGCCGAAGGTTCCTATCTGGCCGGGCCGGATGACATCTATGTTTCCCCCAGCCAGATCCGCCGCTTCAACCTGCGTACCGGCGACACCGTGGCCGGCAAGATCCGCCCGCCCAAGGAGGGCGAGCGCTATTTCGCGCTGCTCAAGGTGGACCATATCAACTTCGACCCGCCGGAGAACGCCAAGAGCAAGGTGCTGTTCGAGAACCTGACGCCGCTGTTCCCCAAGCAGCGGTTCACGATGGAACGCGGCAACGGTTCCACCGAGGACATTACCGCACGCATCATCGACATGATCGCGCCCATCGGCAAGGGCCAGCGCGGCCTGATCGTGTCACCGCCCAAAGCCGGCAAGACCATGATGCTGCAGAACATCGCCCAGAGCATCACGGCCAATCATCCCGAGGTGTATCTGATCGTGCTGCTCATCGATGAGCGCCCCGAGGAGGTCACCGAGATGCAACGCTCCGTGAAAGGCGAAGTGGTGTCTTCGACCTTCGACGAGCCGGCCACGCGCCATGTGCAGGTGGCGGAGATGGTCATCGAGAAGGCCAAGCGTCTGGTGGAGCACAAGCGCGACGTGGTGATACTGCTGGATTCCATCACCCGCCTGGGGCGTGCCTACAACACCGTGGTCCCGGCTTCCGGCAAGGTGCTCACCGGCGGCGTGGATGCCAATGCGCTGCAGCGGCCCAAACGCTTTTTCGGCGCGGCGCGCAACATCGAGGAGGGCGGTTCGCTCACCATCCTGGCCACCGCGCTGGTGGAAACCGGTTCGCGCATGGATGACGTGATCTACGAGGAATTCAAGGGCACCGGCAATTCCGAAATCCACCTGGACCGGCGCATTGCCGAGAAGCGTGTGTTTCCGGCCATCAACATCAACCGCTCCGGTACGCGCCGCGAAGAGCTGCTGGTGCCGCCGGATGAGTTGCAGAAGATCTGGATCTTGCGCAAATTACTGCACCCCATGGATGAGCTGGCGGCCAGCGAGTTCCTGCTGGACAAGCTCAAGGAAACCAAGACCAACGCGGAATTTTTCGACTCCATGAAAAAGGGCTAAAGGGTTGGGATTGAGGCGTTATACGTGTTAGGGGAAGCCTTGACACGGAAATTTCCAAAAGCATAATTTTGCGCGCCTCACGCGATGTACAGGGATGTACAAGTGCCGCGAGAGGCAGGATGCCGGGAGCGGCCCTCGCACCTCACGCCTCACGCCTCAGTGCGCGCCAACCGATGTCGCGACGGAAAAAGCGCCCCGACCAGTGGATACCATCGGCGACGTGATAGGCCCGTTGACGCGCATCCCCGACGGTGTCGCCCAGAGCCGTGACGCACACCACCCGCCCGCCGTTGGTGACGATGCGGCCGTCCTGGTCCGCAGTACCCGCATGGAATACCTTCACGTTGTCCATCGGGAACGGCGGCAGCCCCGAAACGGTCTCGCCTTTGCGGTAGTTGCCGGGATAACCGCCGGCCGCCAGCACCACGCCCAGAGCCACGCGCGCATCCCATTCGGCTTTTGTTTTTTTGAGCTTGCCGTCAAGGGCCGCGGCACACAATTCCACCAGATCGGATTTGAGCCGCAGCATAATGGGTTGGGTTTCGGGATCGCCCAGGCGGCAGTTGAATTCCAGCACCCACGGCTTGCCGTCTTTTGAAATCATCAGGCCGGCATACAGGAAACCGGTATAGGGCGTGCCTTCCGACGCCATGCCCCGAATTGTCGGATGAATGATGTCGCGCAGCACGCGCTCGTGGATTTCCGGCGTCACCACCGGCGCCGGCGAATAGGCGCCCATGCCGCCGGTGTTGGGGCCGGTGTCACCCTCGCCCGCACGTTTGTGGTCCTGGGACGTGGCCAGCGGCAGCACATGCTCGCCGTCCGCCATGACCATGAAACTGGCTTCCTCGCCCTCGAGGAAATCCTCGATCACCACCCGATGACCGGCTTCGCCGAAGGCGTTACCGGCCAGCATCTCGCGCACCGCGGTTTCCGCTTCGGCGATGGATTGCGCCACCACCACGCCCTTGCCGGCGGCCAGACCGTCGGCTTTCACCACCAGCGGGGCAGCCTGTTCCTGCAGATAGGCGAGCGCCGGTTTGAGTTGCGAGAAGCTGCGGTATGCGGCGGTGGGAATGCGATGACGCGCGAGAAAATCCTTGCTGAAAACCTTGGAACCCTCCAACTGCGCCGCGGCACGGCTCGGTCCGAAGCAGCGCAGCCCGGCCTGCTGGAAGACATCAACGATGCCGGCAACCAGCGGCCCTTCAGGTCCCACTACGGTCAGGCCGATGCCTTGGCCCAGAGCAAAATCCAGCAACCCACGGATATTATCCGCCGGGATGCGCAGGTTCTCGCACTTGCGCTCGCGGGCGGTGCCGGCGTTGCCCGGCGCCACGTAAATCTTCTCCACGCGCGGTGACTGCGCCAACTTCCAGGCCAGCGCATGCTCGCGTCCGCCACCGCCGATAACCAGAATTTTCATGTTGGGTATCCCATAGACACTGAACGTTATGTTACGGGCTTCCGTGTTTTAACGCTTGTCATATTACGGGTTACGTAATACCCTATACCGATGATTCAGTCGTTCCGGGACAAAGACACGGAAGCCTTGTTCGAGGACCGGATGGTGCCGCGGTTCCGGGCGATTGAACGCGTTGCACGCCGCCGCTTGTTGTATCTGCATCGCGCGGTGCGCTTGGAAAACCTTAAAGTACCGCCGGGTAATCGCCTGGAGGCGCTCAAGGGTAATCGGGCTGGGCAACACAGTATCCGCATCAACGCTCAATGGCGGATATGTTTTGTCTGGCGCAATGGTGATGCACTCAACGTTGAAATTGTGGACTATCACTGAGGTACGAGTATGAAGAAGCTGCTGCCCCCAATCCATCCTGGCGAGATACTGTTTGAGGAATTTATGAAGCCTTTGGATATCAGCATCAACCGGCTGGCACGCGAACTCAGCGTACCGCCGAACCGCGTGAGCGAGATCGTCAATGGCAAACGCGGCATCACCGCCGATACCGCGTTGCGGCTGGGGAAGTTTTTCAATGTCTCGCCGGAGACGTGGTTGGGGCTGCAAACTGAATACGATTTGCGCATGGCGCGCCGTGCGACAGGTCAGGAAATTGAGAAGCGTGTGCATGCGCATGCGGTTTGATACCGAAACTGCGTATTCAAGATATTGATCTTGTCCTGATCTGTTTGATATGGATTCTCAATCCACCGACATGACAAAACGCATCCCGGATTCATCGCAGGGTTCGCGTCACGGTATAGCCCGTGTGCTGTCGAAACGTGGCCTGTGCTCGCGCACGCAGGCGGCAGACTGGGTGAGGTCCGGACGGGTACGGGTCAATGGGCGGGTGATATTCGACCCCGAGCATCCGGTGTACGGCGAGCACGATCACATTGAAGTGGACGGCGCCGACGCGCACGCCGGTAAACGAATCTATCTGATGCTGAATAAGCCGCGCGGAGTGGTCACGAGCGCACGTGACGAACATGGGCGCGACACGGTGTATCGGTGTTTCGAGGGCGCAGATCTGCCCTGGATTGCGCCGGTCGGCCGTCTTGATCGTGCCAGTGAGGGCCTGCTGCTGTTCAGCAACGATCCGGAATGGGCCACGCGGGTTTCCGGCCCTGCCCGCATCGGGAAGATTTATCACGTACAGGTCAATGGCATACCCGACACCGCGCAACTTGCACGCCTGCAGGATGGCATCGAAGACCATGGCGAGTGGCTGAAAACCAGGGCCATCCGCCTGTTACGTCAGGGTGCGCGCAACGCCTGGCTGGAAATCGTCCTCGACGAGGGCCGCAACCGGCAAATCCGCCGCATGTTGGCGGCGTTGGATATCGGCGTGTTGCGCCTGATCCGGGTCGCAATCGGCTCAATCCCGCTGGGTGATCTGGGCAAAGGGCAATGGCGATATTTGAATGAGCGGGAGATCAAAGAATTGAGTCACGGCTGACCAAGCGAGGCAGCGCTAGGGTTGCTGAAGACGTCTACCGACCTTCATGTGGCATTTGCTTGCGGTGGAATAAGGCCTTTGAATCTTCGAAGATTCTCACCGTAGTTGACGCGCATTTGACCAAACGGATGAGACATCGCTGAACTATTAGCGCACCATGCCTTAAAATCCCATCCGGCTTCAATGAGATCCGAAGCGCCAAACACGAATTCCAACGTATCCGTGAAAAACATTATGGCGTCAAAGTTATTGCTGTAATCAAACTTTGGCGTAGCTCCATGGACGTAATGATTACGACAATTTACTGCTTCGTCAGTTACCATGAAGAGATCAGGGAATCGCTCCCCAGCTAGGTCGATTAGAAGTTTGCCGCGATGTCGGATTTTCTGCTTAAGGGTGCTCTTTCCAACACGGCCGAGAGCGTTCAGTACGCTATCGCGTTCGGGACTTTCTGGCAAAGATCTAAAAGTCTCCCGGCACCCATCTCTCGCCCGTTCTAGTCTCTCAGAAAGTTGTATGTCGGGCGGTATGGCAGTGCTTGGTAGAATGTCAAACATATTCGCAGCACCGATTAACCTGTCGATGCCGTAATTCCGCTGATTTTCAAAAGAACTCGAAAATCTGTGCCTGGCATCACGCCAAGTTTCGTGTCGGTCGAGCCAGTTCGCGAGGATTCGGCAAAATGCGTCGGGTTGTCGAACCGCATCTAGGAGAAGATCGGATGGATGCGGACGTCGTTCCTTATCAGACGCGTCACGCTGTGGCGGCATGCTCCAGTAAACATCTAGATACGCCGGTTGTTCACCGCTATCTTCAAGACCCACATACATTTTGAGCAGGTTTTGTGGGCGGCCTACAAGCAGTTCTAAAAATCTTAGCAAAGTAGACGTATGGTCTATGACTTCATGAAATGTAGCTGCGTTTGTGAATCTAATCGTTACAAAAATCGAATTCTTTAGATACACTCCCTCAGGGCCGCCAAGGTTGTGGCTAGGATTATGTGATACAGAAATTCGTCCCAACACCGTGTCCACCGAGACTATCTCCCGCTTTCCAGTGAAGTAGAGGATTTCTGGGTCGGGCCCAGTGGCAATCTCGCGTTCAATATCATTCGCGCGAGCGATCTGCTCTATGTACGGGCGTGCATCAAGCAGGCGACCGAACGCGTCGAAGTCATAAAATATTGTGCTCGCATCGTCAACAACGAAGTGGACCTCAGTAATCTTTTTTTCTGTCGGCGTGATGTGGTTATCCCCATGGAGTACGAAGTGGGGGAACATTTTTGCGTAGCTGTAGCTCTCTTTTCCACGGCTGGCAGATCCTGGGCCTTCCGTCGTGATGCAATTTAGCAGTGATACTTTTGTCAAATCATGCAAGACGCCCTTCACGTATTGATCAGGGATATCAATTGTATTGAAGAACTCTTTGTCGCGAAGGTAAAGAGAGCTATTTTGTCTCGCGAATGTCAATTCACCATAGACATCGCGGCCTGGTGAAATCGTAAACATTCCAGTTCGCTTCGAGCCTTCAAGGTTATCTGGCATATTAGTTATTCCATTGTCCGCGCTTTGCGGTTCGCTTGACGCCATTGCTATCCGGCTAAAGTGTTCATCGTAATTGACCCAGACTCACCTGAGCTGGATTATGTATCCGTTCTTTACCGACCTTATAAAGTGTGGCGCCATACAGGGATAAACGGGTATATAAACCGATCATCGTATAACGGATTTCAATTCAAATGTTTTGAAGCGCTGGGTGATCTGGGCAAAGGGCAATGGCGATATTTGAGCGAGCGGGAGATCAAGGAATTGGGTCACGGCTGACCAAGCGAGGCAACGCTAGGGTTGTTGATGTAAACACAAGTCCTTGATCTGGAGCCGGGCGAATTCTTCCGGCAATTCCATATCCTCGGCATTAAAGACCATGACATTTTCAAGCAAGCGTCCATTTTGCAGACGTACATCCACGCGCTGGTATCCCATGCCGCTTTCGGGTTTTGAAACCAGATAATCAATCCATTTCTTGGGCAGCTTCACTCGCATCTTCAAGCTTCCGGGATTGTATCGGGGCCGGCCACCGTCCTGTCGGCTGTGCCATCAGCAAAAATCACTTCAGCTCCGCCGCCTGGCTGGTTGTTGGCCGGCTGCACCGTACCTCTCTGAATTTTAGTCTCTTTCAATGGTTTGATGGTGAATCGATAGATCGCCGGCTCGGGGTTCGGTAGAGCGTAGCGGGCTACGGCCTGCTGACCGGTGCGCACATTCCGCGCATCCGCCTCGGTGGTGGCATAAGTGCCCGGTACCAGGCCACCGTTCGATGTGATGCGGCGGTCATTCTGATAGGCCGTAAAACGCTTGAAGACCTCGAAATTCGTGGTCAACTCAACTGTGCCATTGGCTGCACCTTTGGATTCTTTCAGTATATTTTTTGCTATCTCGTACCCACTAGAAAGGGGTTTAGCCATGTAACGGGGTATCACTTCAAAGGATCGAATATCAGGATAGGCCCGATCCGCTTGGTTTAGCGCCTTTGCAAAAATAATGTGGGATTCAGTGAGTTTTTGTAATGTCCGGTCTTCATCGGGAACGAACAGTTCCGCATTGAATACATACCCGGTTTGATCACGTCCGTTAGATAGCGCGGCGCAGATGCGCTGATAGCCCATGCCGTATTCCGGCTTATTCATTAAGGATGCGATTTCGTCGCCCTCGAATCTGTACATGATCCTTTCCTTGCCTATCCAGCTGTTGCTTCTTCGATAATGTTGATTTCTTCCGCTGTCAATCCATACAGCCGATAAACAAGCTGATCCAGTTGCTTATCCACCCCGGTAATTTCCCGCTCTATGAGAGCCCTGTCATGAGCAAGTTTTGTTCCAAGGAGACGTTTATCCAGGGTGTGCATCTCAAGCGACAGCGATTCAATTTTGTTTATTGTTTCCATACATTCTTTGTCGTCATTATCAAGAGGTTTAACGGGAAAACCTTCTAGATACTGACCAAAGAATCGCAGGTAGATTTCGTTCTTGCTCTCTAGGCCAGCGCAGGTAATGATGAAATAAAAATAGCCAAGTTTTGAGTTCAGCAGCCCAAGCAGATAAAAGTCTCTTCGTGGGATAAAGTAAGTGGTATTCGACCCATAATAACCTTCCTCATCCAGCGCAAAGCGAGGCGTGGTGGAGATATCTGGAAAAATAATCTTTGGCCCTTCAAAATAGGGGGCAAATTTCATTTGCGGTTGCTGTAGTTCGTACCATTCTTGTTTTGTGGCTCGATCTTCGAGTTCCTGCTTGAAGGGGCGCAGGTGCTGTTCCACAGCTGGGTATTTGCGGATATCCACCCCATGATAGGCATAGATCAGATAATCCCTGGAAGATTCAATGGAGTAGCGCCGCACATCGCGGCCGTTGAGGAAAGGTTTAATAATTTCTGATGCTGATTTATTAGCACTGATCAAGCTTGAACGAGTATCCGTATTAATAACGAATGCTTTTGTTAATCCCGATACAATGCCCCTGCATATCTGCCCATCGCAGTACTGTTTGAGCAATAGGGATTTCATTTCGAGTTTTGTTAGTAGCTTCACTACTTTCTGGTCAGCGAAACTCCAAACTTTACCCGCTAGATATTCAGGTTCAATAGAGTAAGAAAGATGAGATGCCTCATCTTCGATATAGAGAGTGCTGGCTTCGATAGCAGCGAATTGTTCTGGTGCCACCGGTGGGCAATAACTCACGGCCTTTCCCATGTTTTCTTCTTTGGAAGATATAAGGATGATAGTGCGTACTGTTGCGCCACGGAATACGGGCAGTCCGGCAAAATCTACGATTTGTTCCAGTCTGGAATGTCCAAGGATGAAATCCCGCAATGGCTTACCGTAATTTGCACGCAGAAACTTGTTCGAGACGATCATCCCGAAGCGGCCACCTTTGTGCAGTATCATATGTCCACGCTCAATAAAATAGGCATACAGGTCTGAGCGCTCGTCGTGACATTGATAGTGGGATTTCAGGTAGGTTTTCAGTTTCTTGAAAGATTCCATCCTGATGTAGGGTGGATTGCCGATGACTGCATTAAAACCACCCTGGTTGAATACTTCTGGAAATTCTATTCGCCAATTGAATACGTTGATTTGATAACGTACCTCATCATCTAGCAGGTCAATTTGTTGACCAACGTAAAAATCCGGTTCAATTAACGAATTGCCACACTTGATGTTGTTCTGTAAGTCAGGTAGAACTCGTTCGTGCAAGAGTGCCAAATTTTCAGTAAGTGATTGCGGATTCTGGCCCTCTAGCACTTTTAACAATAGAGATAGTTTTGTAACTTCTACAGCTTGGTTGTCAATGTCCACGCCATAAATGTTGTTAATCAGAATACGTTTACGCTCTGTGAGGGTGAGCCGCCATTCATTACCGGCTCCGCGGTAGATGGCTGGATTTTTTCCCTTAGCGGATTTTTCCGGTTCCTTATTGGAGTACCAGTCACGGTGCCAGTCCAGCAGATACTGGTAAGCCTGGATCAGGAAGGAGCCTGAACCGCAGGCGGGGTCCAGGATGCGGAGTTTTGCGACATCCTTGGGGTTTTTGCCTTCGATAAGCTTGCCCACTGTGTTCTTGACAATGTAATCCACGATGTACTTGGGCGTGTAATACACGCCGCCGGCTTTGCGGACTTCGGGTTTTTCCTCGATCTTGGCGTGATGACCTTCGGTGAGGCGGATAACCTTGCCGAGAAACTGTTCATAGACCTGGCCCAGGATGTCGGCGGGCAGCACAGAGAATTCGTATGGACTGTCCGGATAATAGAGATTCTTGAGGATGTCCTTCAGCGCGTCGTCATCAATCGTTAGGGAAAGCGTCAAGGTATCAGGTTCAGCATCCCGCTCTTTCTCTTCTTTGAAATGGAACAGGCCGGAGTTGTAGCGGTCGTCCGCGTCGCGGAAAAGTTCGGTCAAACGCTTATAAGTGTTGGTTCCATTAAGTAGGCCTTGCAGCCTGCCGTACTGCTCGATACCGCGATCCTCACAGATGCGCAGGAAGATGATGCGATCTATGGTTTGCTGGACAGAAAAGTTCAGCTCGCGCTGAGAGAGCTTCGGGTTGCGCAGGGCGATGTTCTTGGCAAGCGTCTCGCGCCAGGACTCGATCTCTTCCAAGAAGGCGTCGTCCACTTCGGTGGTGCCTTTCTTTTTCTTGTTGGACTCCGCGAACTTGTCGAAAGAACCCTTAAGGACAGCGTCTTTGGAGAAAATGTCGGCGATCTCATCCCACTTCTGTATATAGTCTTCAAAGCGGCAATAGAACACCCGACCTACCGAGGGTTTATCACCATTATGTGGTTTGATGCGGCAGTCATAAACCGCGAATTCTTCGAAATCCGTGAGGATGCTCAGCGGCAGCTTGGAAGACCAGGCATAGCGGCGCACCTGAAAGGCCGGGCCGATATCGTCCTTGATATTGACCGCGGGCTTCTTGGCTTCCAGAAAGAATTTGCGGGTTCCGCCGACCCGGAAACAGTAGTCCGGCGCCTTGGTCTCGATGCCGATCTTGATGGCATCTTCGTGGACGACATCCTGATACGCCGGGGCCAATCCCTGCTGGTTGTGGATATCCCAGCCCAATGCTTCGAAAAAAGGGTCAATGAACTCGACCCGCACCTGGGTTTCGTTGTACTTGCCGGATTTATAAGCTTCGATCTGCTCGCCGAAGCGCTTGACCAGTTCGACGACCGAGACAGGGGCGGACATGGCACCGTATTCCTTTTGACGGATTCTTTCCCCATTTTATAGCCCAATACAGCCGGAAAGGCACCTCGCAGGAGATAGGCTAAAGCCGGCCCAAAGACCGGCTTTAATGACGGAAATGCCGGATACCTGTGAAAACCATCGCAATCCCATGTTCATCGGCAGCGGCGATGACTTCCGCGTCGCGCAGTGAACCACCCGGTTGAATGATGGCGCTGATGCCGACGCTGGCGGCGGCGTCCACGCTGTCGCGGAACGGGAAGAAGGCATCGGAGGCCATGACTGCGCCGCGCACCTCGAGTTTGGCTTCCTGCGCTTTCAGCACGGCTATTTTTGCGCTCATCACGCGGCTTGGCTGACCGGCGCCGATACCGAGGGTATGGCCGTCTTTCGCGTACACGATGGCGTTGGATTTCACGAATTTCGCAACGCTCCAAGAGAACAGGAGGTCTGCCAGCTGTTTTTCCGTGGGGCGCTGGTGGGTAACGTTCTTGAGATCGGCGGCGGTGATATGGCCGTGATCGGCCTCCTGAAGCAGTAGACCGCCGCTGATACGGCGGCACTCGAACTCGCTTGAGGGTTTTTGCAGGCGGCCGGTGGCGAGTACACGCACGTTCGGTTTGGCGGACAGCGTTTTCAGTGTATCTGCGCCGATTTCCGGCGCCACGATCACCTCTACGAATTGATTGGCGAGAATTTTTGCGGCGGTGGTGGCATCCAGCGGCAGGTTGAAGGCAATAATGCCGCCGAAGGCGGAGCTGGAATCGGTCTGGTAGGCCTGTTCATAGGCTTGCAGCAAAGTTTTGCCCAGCGCCACCCCGCAGGGATTGGCATGTTTCACAATCACGCAGCCGGGCGCATCGAATTCACGCACGCAAGCAAGCGCCGCGTCGGCATCCATCAGGTTGTTGTAGGAAAGTTCCTTGCCTTGCAACTGCCTGGCGCCGGCGAGGGTACCGGCCGGGTCACCGCGCCCGGAGTAAAGCGATGCTCGCTGGTGCGGATTTTCGCCGTAGCGCAACTCATGGAGCTTATGGAATTGCGCGGTGTAATACGCCGGGAATTCCACGTATTTTCCATCCGCTGTGTGGCTGCTCAGGTAATTGGCGATGGCGCCGTCGTACGCGGCGCTATGGGCAAACGCCTTGACGGCGAGCTCGTAGCGCAGCGCGTCGCTCACGGCACCCTGGTGTGTCTGCAGGTCGGCGAGTACGCGCCCATAGTCGCCGCTGTCCACCACCACCGTCACGGCAGCGTGGTTTTTGGCGGCGGCGCGCAGCAGGGCCGGGCCGCCGATGTCTATGTTCTCGATGGCTTCGTCGCGGGTGTGGCCGGATCTTGCGACCGTGGCCGCGAAGGGATAGAGATTGACCACCAGCAGATCGATGGGTGCAATCCCATGTTCGCGCATCACGGCATCATCCGTGCCGCGCCGGCCCAGCAGACCGCCGTGGATTTTCGGGTGCAGGGTTTTGACACGACCGGCCATGATCTCGGGAAAGCCGGTGTACTCGGACACTTCCCTGACGGGGAATCCCGCATCCCGCAGCACGCTGGCGCTGCCGCCGGTGGAGAGTATCTCGACACCGAGGGCGTGCAGGCTGCGCGCGAATTCAATCAGTCCGGCTTTGTCGGAAACGCTTAATAAGGCGCGGCGGATGGGCGGCACAGGCCTTTCCTTAATGGCGTAAGCCAATGGCGGTCCGCCCCGGGCGGCCCGGCAGCGGATCAGGTGTTGATTTTATATTGACGCAGCTTCTTGCGCAGCGTGCTGCGGTTGATGCCCAGGATTTCCGAGGCCCGCGACTGGTTGCCGCGGGTGAAATCCAGGAGTGTCCTGAGCAGCGGCTGCTCGATTTCTCCCAGCACGAACTCGTAGAGATCCGACGGGTCATGACCATCCAGGTCGGCGAAGTAGCGTCGCAGGGTCTTTTCGGCGTAATCCCGCAGACCATGGGAGGCGGCTGCGAGTTGCGCGTTGTCTCCCAGCTTATGCGACTTCCAAGGTTCGTCCGCCACTTCCAAACGCTGTACTGCCGCTCTGCTATTCATGCCGCCAGCTCCTCGATATTGTTGTTGTGCGCGAACAGGTTGCGGACCAGCCGTTGCTGCTCGCGTGCCGACTCGACGCGCACCACCCGCTCCCGCAGCGCGGCGGTTTCCGGCCGCGTCTTGAGATACCAGTTGAGGTGTTTGCGGGCCATGCGCACGCCGGTGAACTCGCCGTAAAAGGAATACAGGTTGTCCAGATGTCCCAGCATGATGTCGGCAACTTCCTGGTCGTTCGGCGACGGGAGCTTGTGGCCCGTCGCCAGGTAATGACTGATTTCGCGGAAGATCCACGGCCGCCCCTGGGCAGCCCGCCCGATCATAACCGCCGCCGCGCCGGTGGTTTCCAGCACCGCCCGGGCTTTTTCCGGTGAGTTCACGTCACCATTGGCCAGCACCGGAATCTTCACCGCGGCGCTGATGGCACGCAGCGTTTCATATTCCGCGTTGCCCGCATACAGATCGGCGCGGGTGCGGCCATGCACGGCGAGTGCCTGAATGCCGGCCTGCTGCGCGAGTTCGGCAATGCGCACGCCATTCTTGTGTTCCCGATCCCAGCCAGTGCGGATCTTGAGCGTCACCGGTACATCCACCGCGGCCACCACTGCGTCTAGAATCTGTCTAACCAAATCCTCGTCCTGCAAGAGCGCCGATCCTGCGGCCTGGTTGCAGACTTTCTTGGCCGGGCAGCCCATGTTGATGTCGATAATCTGGGCGCCCTCGGCGACGTTCAGGCGCGCCGCCTCGGCCATCATCCCGGGCTCGCCGCCCGCGATCTGCACGATGCGGGGTTCCACCTCGCCGTCATGGTTGCGGCGCCGCCGGCTTTTGGCGCTGGCATAGAGCCCCACCTGTGCCGTAACCATTTCCGAAACCGCGAGGCCCGCGCCCCAGCGCTTGCACAACTGCCGGAACGGCCGGTCGGTTACGCCCGCCATGGGCGCCAATACCACGCGAGTACGCAACGTATAGCAACCTATGCGCATTTGTGCGTTGTCGTGCGTGCTAATGGGAACAGGCGGAGATGATAACTGCAATCAGGCGGCTGTCAAACTTGAAATTTGGCAGAGGGTGATTTATGGGCGTCTGCCGTGCAATTCTGCGGCAGCCGGTGTGATATCACCGCAATCAGCGCGCAACGCGAGGGAAACTTCGTGCAAAATCAATCAGTCGTAGTGCGGCTGCATTCACGGCTGCCGGCCAGATCAAAACACGGCTGCACTTGGAAGCCCACCGCCTCCGGGCCGGGATCCATCACATTGATGCGAAAGCGCACCGCCATGCCCGGATTGAGCCAACTGGCGGCCTGATTCACCGGCAGATACATGCCGGCAGTGAAATCCCGTGCTCGCAGTGCGTCGCCGTAACGATCCGTAAGCTCAATACGCAGAATTGGCCAGGGCTGGGCAAAGCCCGCGCTGTTGGCGAGCGTGCCGGTGATGGAGAGTGCGCCGGGTGACTCCGGATCCGAAGTCACATTGATGTTGCTGACCAGCCACTTTCCGGGTGCCGAGGGCGGAGTTACGGGATGACCCAGGGCTGAATACAGCGCTGACAGGGGCTTACCCATCACCGGAGTATGGCTCAGCGCCAAACGATGGGCATTGACGACCTGGATGCCCAGCAACAGTGCCAGCAACACCACGCCCGCTCCCCAGCCGTTGATGTGCAGGGGCTTGCGAGGCGTTATTGGCGTGTGCCGTTCCCGTGGCGGCAGTTCAACATGCTTGTACAGTGCTTGGTCGCGGACCAGGGCCGGCGGTTTGGGTATGTGATCTTCAATCAGCACCGGCGCGTCTTTATCCGGGTGCTCCGGGGCGTTGCCGGTCCACGCAATCTCAGCTTCAGGTGCAGGAGGTTCACCCCACAATTCCGCAAACAGGTCATCCACCGGGGCCGCTTGTTCTTCCTGCTGCAACTGAATATCGGGGTCATCGGCGTCCACCACCGGTGCCGCCACGGTCGCGGCAATCGGCACCGGCTCCTGCTGTTCCGGGACCGCCGCCGCCTTGTCGGCAGCAGTCATCTCATGCGGAGGCGCATCCGCGCCGGCGCTAGCGGCTTCAAATTCTTCACGCAGGGTTTCGAAGGCGTCGAACACGCTGTGGCAGCGGCTGCAACGCACCAGACCGTGCACCGCGCGCAACTGTGCGGTGCTGACACGGAACTGGGTACCGCAGGCGGTACAAGTGGTCAGCATTCAATACTTCTCCCGGCGCAAGCCATCCATTCGCAGCCATTCTTCCCGTTGTGCCCCGCCGCTGAAGACGAACCAGGGTGCATAGGCTGCCTGTATCTCATCTCTCTGGCCGGTAAGGATACCGGATAGCAGTAGTGTTGCGCCCGGCCGTACAAGCTCGGCAAAACGCGGTGCCAGTTGCAGCAGCGGGCCGGCGAGAATATTGGCCAGCAGCAGATCCGCCTGCACCGCGTTGAGTTCCTCGGGTGGCAAGATTGCCAGGATTTCCCCCGCTTGATTGCGGCCGGCATTCTCACGGGCGGCGGTGAGTGCCTGCGGGTCGGTATCCACGGCCCAGACACGCTCCGCACCCAGGCGCACGGCGGCGATGGCGAGGATGCCAGAGCCGCAGCCGTAATCGATCACGGTTTTGCCAGCCAGGTCGATGCCATCCAGCCACTCCAGGCACAGGGCGGTGGTCGCATGGGTACCGGTGCCGAAGGCGAGTCCCGGGTCCAGCAGAATGTTGACGGCGGTAGGGTCCGGGCAGGCATAGGCCGTGGGACAAACCCATAGGCGCCTGCCGAAACGCATGGGTTTGAATTCTTTCAGCCACTCGCGCGTCCAGTCGCGGTCTTCCAGCAGTTCGAGGCGATGTACTGGCAGATGTTCGAGACCGAGCACTGCGAGCAGACACCTGCGCAGGGCGTGTATGTCGATGGCGGCAGGGAACAAGCTGGTGACGCGGGTGTCGCTCCAAAGCGGCGGCAGTGACACCTCCGGTTGGTATAGCGGTGTATCACCGGCAGCCTCGAAAGTAACGCAGAGCGCACCGGCAATGCACAACGCAGCTTCGACGTGTTGGGGGTCCAGCGCGCCCAGGGTCATTTCAAGTTGTAGCCAGGACATAAGAAAGTGAAGGGTGAGGTGTTAGGGGTGAGGGTAGGGGTTATATAAGAGAAGAACGTGTTGACGCCGAATCTTACGCAACACAATTTTGAACGCCTCAGGCCTTACAAACCCAATTTTTTTTCGAGGTAGTGAATATTCGTGCCGCCGGCGATGAATGCCGAATCGCTGAACAGTTCCTGGTGCAACGATACGTTGCTGTTGATGCCTTCCACCACGGTCTCCATGAGTGCCGTGCGCATGCGCGCCAATGCCGAAGTGCGGTCGTCGCCGTAGGCGATGAGCTTGCCGATGAGTGAGTCATAGTAGGGCGGCACGCTGTAGCCGCTGTAGGCGTGTGAGTCCACACGGATGCCGGGACCACCGGGTGCGTGCCAACGGGTGATGAGACCCGGGGAGGGGGTGAATTTGCGCGGATCCTCGGCGTTGATGCGGCATTCGAAGGCGTGCCCCTTGATCTGGATATCCTTCTGCTTGAGCGTGAACGGCTTGCCGGCTGCGATCATGAGCTGCCATTTCACGATGTCTATACCGGTGATCATCTCGGTCACCGGGTGTTCCACCTGCACCCGGGTGTTCATCTCGATAAAATAGAACTGGCCATCTTGGTACAAGAACTCGAAAGTACCCGCGCCGCGATATTGAATGTCCTCGCAGGCCTCGACCACGCGCTCGCCCATGGTACGGCGCTGTTTCTCGGTAATCCCGGGCGCCGGCGCTTCCTCGATGACCTTCTGGTGACGGCGCTGCATGGAGCAGTCGCGTTCACCCAGGTGTACGGCGTTTCCGTGGCCGTCACCCAGCACCTGGAATTCGATGTGTCGCGGGCGTTCCAGGAATTTTTCCATGTACACACTGTCGTTGCCGAAGGCGGACTTGGCCTCGGCCTTGGTCATGTTGATGGCGGAAAGCAGCGCGGCCTCGCTGTGCACTACGCGCATGCCGCGTCCGCCGCCGCCGCCAGCGGCCTTGATGATGACTGGATAACCGACCTTCTTGGCAATCGACAGCACCTGCTGGGGATTGTCCGGCAGGGCGCCCTCTGAACCTGGAACTGTGGGCACACCGGCTTCACGCATGGCCTGCTTGGCGGAGACCTTGTCGCCCATTAGGCGGATGGTTTCGGGACGCGGGCCGATGAAGATGAAACCGCTTTTCTCGACCCGTTCAGCGAAATCGGCGTTCTCGGCCAGAAAGCCGTAACCCGGATGGATCGCGACGGCGTCGGTGACTTCCGCGGCGCTGATGATGGCCGGCATATTCAGGTAGCTTTCCGAAGACGGCGGCGGTCCAATGCACACCGATTCATCGGCCAGGCGCACGTGTTTCAGTTCGCGGTCGGCGGTGGAGTGCACCGCCACGGTCTTGATGCCGAGTTCGCGGCAGGCGCGCAGGATGCGCAGTGCGATTTCGCCGCGGTTGGCGATCACGATTTTATCGAGCATGGCGGGAGCCCGGGGTGTGGCCTTGGCGGAAATGGCGGCTTACTCGACGATGATGAGCGGCTGCCCGAATTCCACCGGGTCGCCGTTGTTGGCCAGGATCGCTTTGACGGTGCCGGCCGTGTCCGCCTCGATTTGATTCATCATCTTCATGGCTTCGATGATGCACAGGGTGTCGCCTTCCTTGACCACGCTGCCCACCTCCACAAACGGTTTGGCGCCGGGTGAGGCGGCACGATAAAAAGTGCCCACCATCGGCGCCTTGACCTGGTGTCCGGCCGGAACCTCCTGGCCGCCGGACGCGGGGGCAGGCACGGCCGCTATTGGTGCAGCCGCCGCCGTCAGCGGCGTTGCCACGGCCTGGGTGGCCACTGGTGCCTGGCCACCATAACGGCTGATGCGCACCGATTCCTCACCCTCGGTGATCTCAATCTCGGCGATGCCGGACTCCTCCAGCAGCTCAATGAGTTTCTTGACTTTGCGTATGTCCATGCTGCACCCCGGAATGGGACGGTTCAGGTTTTATGGGTTTGGAGGTAGCGGTCAGCTGCCAGCAGGGCCAGTTCATAACCCTGGGGGCCGAGGCCGCTGATGGTGCCCACCGCCAGATCGGAAAAATGCGATCGTTGGCGGAAGGCTTCACGGGCGTGGATATTGCTCAAGTGGATCTCAATGAACGGCAGTCTTACCGCGGCCAAGGCATCCCGCAGAGCCACGCTGGTGTGGGTGTAACCGCCGGGATTGAACAGCAGGAAGCCAATGCCGTCCCGGTGTGCTTGCTGGAGTCGGTCAATGAGGGCACCCTCGTGATTGCTCTGGTAAGCGGTAAGCACGTGCCCAAGGGCCTTGGCCTGCTCCAAGAGACGCTTTTCGATGATGGCAAGGCGGTCATGGCCGTAGTGCTCGGGTTCCCGCTCACCCAGCAGGTTCAGATTGGGGCCATTTAGAAGCAGGACGTTAGCCACGTAATGCCTTCGTTTATCCGGATTATCGCCGAAGTTTTATGACGATATCACAATTTTATGCTTCAAACAGCCTGAGAAACGGGTGTACTGACGAGGAAAGACCTGGAAATCAAGGTCTATCCAGGCCCCAATCCCTGAAGTCTTTATTAAGGGTCATCCGTGGAAGGGCTGTACGTGAACTATGCTAAAGAACGAACTGGAGGCCAGTGATTCTGGGGCAAGCGGGGGAATTTGTCTATGGTCGTACGACAGAAGGCTGTTAGATCACTGCAGTTAGCGGCTAATTCGCATGCGTTACCGTCACAGGCGCAGGGGGGGTCGGTACGGTAAGGCTAAGGGCCGTGCGTATCAGGCCTTCCGCCTCCGCCGGCTCGAGTTCGCCGGAATGGATCTTGAATACCCGGCCCCCGCGGTCCAACACCACGGTATAAGGCAGGCCGATGAAGTTGCCGCCCAAGGCGCTGATGATCTGGGGGACCCGGTTATCGCCCATGAGGATCGGGTAATTCACCACCATCCGCCGCAAGAACGTACGCACATCCTTTTCATTCTGCTCGTCGGTGGCGATTCCCACGACCTGCAGTCCCTGGGCGGCGTATTTGGCCTGCAGTCTCACCAACAGTGGGATCTCCTGGCGGCAGGGCGGACACCAGGTGGCCCAGAAATTGACCAGCAGCACCTTGCCGTGCCAGTCGGCGAGCGTGTGCTGGTTTCCGCTCAGGTCATCCAGGGCAACGTTCAGCGCCTGATCGGTGGACAGGGTTGGTATGGTATCCGGCGCTGAAGTTGTGGCTGCGGTGACTGGGGCCGTGTGGGGGGGTAGCAGCCATTGATATACGCCGAAACCCGCGGCAGCGGCGGCCATCAGGATAGCAATCACAAGTCCGGTCGCCTGTGTGTGTTTCAATTCACTGCTCCGGTGGTGGCGCTGAAAGTTTGCCGGATGCGCGTCTCAAATTCACGCGCACCCATGTAGCCGACCACGCGATCGGCAGTGAGTTCCCGGCCATCGGCATTGAAGAACATGATGCTCGGTGGGCCGTAGATACCGAAATGCTTGAGCAACGCCTGATCCTCGGCATCGTTGGCGGTCACATCAGCTTGTAATAGCACGGTGTTCGCCAATGCGGCTTTGACGCCGTGATCCATGAAAGCCGCATGTTCCATTTCCTTGCAGGACACACACCAGTCCGCGTAGAAATCCAGCATCGCAGTCTGGTGGGCACGGCTCGCCCGGGCCAGCGCCTGATTCAAATCCGCCAGCGTCTTGATGCGGGTGAATTGCAGGCCCCGGTTGTGCGCGCGGCGGGTGGCAACCGGGGTTGCAAGGTTCGTGGCATTGAAACGTGCCAGCGGCTGCAATGGATCGGTGCCGCCGGTGGCGGCGCCCACCAGCATGATGATGCCGTACACGCCCACCAGCACCCCCACAGCCTTCCACAGTTTTCGCCAGCCGCTGGCGCGAACATCCAATAGCAACAGGTACATGCCACAGACTATCGCCAGCGCCGCCCACAGCATCAGAGTCAGCGGACCCGGCAGGATGCGCGACAGGAACCAGATGGCGACTCCCAGCAGGATCACACCGAGCACGGACTTAACCGACTGCATCCAGGGCCCGGCCTTGGGAACCAGTTTGCCGGCGGAGGTGCCGACGATGAGCAGCGGGATGCCCATGCCGATGCCGAGCGCAAACAAGGTGAGGCCGCCGCGCACCGGATCACTGCTCTGGCTGATGACCAGCAGCGCGGCGACCAGCGGTGCGGTGATGCAGGGGCCGACGATGAGCGCCGAGAGCACGCCCATGATGCCCACGCCCACAAAGGCACCGCCTTTCTGAGCGTTGCTGAACCCCACCAGCCGCGTCTGGATGGCGCTCGGCATCTGCAGTTCATATAACCCGAACATGGACAGGGCCAACAACACGAATATCAGGCTGAACACGCTCACAATCCAGGGATTCTGGAACCAAGCCTGCACGTTGGCGCCGATGAGCGCCACCACAACGCCGGCCGCGGTGTAGGTGAACGCCATGGCCAGCACATACACCAGCGACAGGGAGAAAGCGCGTGCGGTGGAGGGCTGCTGGTGCTGGCCGGCGATCAGTCCGGCGATGATCGGAATCATGGGCAGCACGCAGGGCGTGAAGGTGAGCGCCAACCCCAACCCCAGGAATACCAGCAATACCCAGGCGAGATTGCCGTGGCGGATGAGCTCCGCCAGACGGCTTTGCTGGGATAGCGGCGCTGCCACTGTCGGCAGGCTGATCTGCGGAGTACCGCCGGCATTCGGAATGGAGGCCACTCCGGGTGCGGCCAAATTGATATTGACGGTCTTGGTGATGGGTGGATAGCACAAGCCCTTGTCGGCGCAACCTTGGTAAGTGACGCTGAGCATGAATTGGTTGGCCGTGCCGCTGCGGCTCACGGGAATCAGCGCAGCCACCGCATGCCGGTAGATTTCACTGGTGCCGAAGTATTGATCGTTCTCGATTTCGCCCTGGGGGAAATCAGGTGCACCCAGCGCAATGTCGGGATCATTGCTGCTGAAATGGAATTTCTGCCGGTACAGATAATAACCATCGGCAATCTGCCAGCTGACCGCCACGCTGCCGGCGTCTTTTGCCTGTGCCATAAAATGAAACACCTGATCAGGCGGCGGGAAACTGTTGTCGGGGTTGTTGCCGGCCACCAGTGCCGCCAGATTCGGTGGATGTACCGCGGCGGCAGCGAGCCTCAAGTTGAATTGTTTTTTCTGGGGCGGATAGCAGAACCCCAGGTCGGCACAACCCTGATACACCACCTCCAGCAGCAACGGCCCCGAACCGCTGTAGGAGACGCTGGCGGTGACTCCCTCACGATAAATTTCCTGAGCGCCGAAGAATTGGTCGCGGTGAATTTCGCCGGCAGGGAAGTGCGGGGCGGCCAGCGTGATACCGGGGCTATGGCTGATGAACTGGAATTTGTTTTTGTAGAGATAATAGCCGGGCAGGATGTCCCAGTGGGCCATCAGCATTCCGTTCTGGGGCTGCACTTGCAGGCGATACACCTGCTCCGGCGGTAGCGGTTGGTTATCCGCGCGGACCCATGCCGGCAGCAGGCTCAAGCACGCAAGTAGCAACAGGGTGAGGTTTTTCATGGGAGTTGGGTGTTTTCGGTGAGCCATTGGAGATACGCCGGATCGCCGTGGCTGACGGGCAGGGCGATGATTTCCGGGACTTCGTAAGGGTGCAGGGCCCGGAGGCGACTGCGCAATGCCTCAAAACGGGTGGCTGTGGATTTGATGAGCAGCAGACATTCGGGTTCCCGCCGCACGCTGTCCTGCCAGCGATATATAGAGGTAAGGCCGGGCAGCAGATTCACGCAGGCGGCCAGACGTTCTTCCACCAGGGCCGTGGCGATGCCCTCGGCTGACTCGCGGTCAGGGCAGGTACAAAATATAACAAGTTGATTTTGATCCATAAATTCATTTTCAAGACGATTTTGTTGTTCTCAGCCCTTGACTCTACGGGATTCGCCACTATTATTAGCACTCAGCGCGTTAGAGTGCTAACAAACTCTTGGGCGCTTCGTTATTTAGACCCTTAATCCCAAGAAATCATTTCGTGAGGAGAGTCTTTACATGAAGCTGCATCCACTTCACGACCGGGTGATCATCAAACGCCTGGAATCGGAAACCAAAACCCCGGGCGGCATTGTCATCCCGGATACCGCCAAAGAAAAGCCCATGAAGGGTGAGGTCATCGCCGTCGGCAAGGGCCGCACGCTGGACAGCGGCCAGGTCGTCGCCCCCACCGTCAAGGTAGGTGACAAAGTCCTGATCGGCAAGTACTCCGGCTCGGAGTTCAAGATTGACGACGTGGAATACGTCGCCGTAAAGGAAGACGAAATCATCGCCATCGTAGGCGGCAAGTGATTCGCTTCCGGCATCCGAATTTACAGACATCCATATTTTAGAGGAATACAGCAATGGCTGCTAAAGACGTTAAATTTGGTGACGATGCGCGTCAGCGCATGTTCCGGGGCGTGAACGTCCTGGCGAACGCCGTCAAGGTGACGCTCGGTCCCAAGGGCCGCAACGTGGTACTGGACAAGAGCTTCGGTGCCCCCACCATCACCAAGGACGGTGTGTCTGTGGCGAAGGAAATCGAACTCAAGGACAAGTTCGAGAACATGGGCGCGCAGATGGTGAAAGAAGTGGCGTCCAATACCTCCGACGAGGCAGGTGACGGCACTACCACGGCCACCGTGCTGGCCCAGGCCATCATGCGTGAGGGCCTCAAGGCCGTGGCCGCCGGCATGAATCCCATGGATCTCAAGCGCGGCATCGACAAGGCCGTGGGCGTGGTGGTGGAAGAGCTCAAGAAACTTTCCAAACCCTCCGCGGACAACAAGTCCATCGCCCAGGTGGGTACCATCTCCGCCAACGGTGACGTGGCTATCGGCAAGATCATCGCCGACGCCATGAACAAGGTTGGCAAGGAAGGCGTCATCACCGTGGAAGAGGGTTCGGGTCTCGACAACGAACTGGAAGTGGTCGAGGGCATGCAGTTCGACCGCGGCTATCTGTCCCCGTATTTCATCAACAACCAGCAGGACATGAGCACGGTGCTCGAGAATCCGGTCATCCTGCTGCACGACAAGAAAATCTCCAACATCCGCGAGATGCTGCCGATCCTCGAGGCCGTGGCCAAGAGCGGCAAGCAGTTGCTGGTGGTGGCGGAAGACGTGGAAGGCGAAGCGCTGGCCACGCTGGTGGTCAACACCATCCGCGGCATCGTCAAGGTAGTCGCGGTGAAGGCGCCGGGCTTCGGTGACCGCCGCAAGGCTATGTTGGAAGACATCGCCACCCTCACCGGTGCCACCGTGATTGCCGAGGAAGTTGGCTTGTCGCTGGAGAAGGCCAGCCTCAATGATCTGGGCAGCGCCAAGAAAGTGATCGTGGACAAGGAAAACACCACCATCATCGACGGCGGCGGCCAGAAGAAGAACATCGAGGCGCGCATCAAGGCGGTTAAGGCGCAGATCGAAGAGACCAGCTCCGACTACGACAAGGAGAAGCTGCAGGAGCGGGTTGCCAAACTCGCCGGCGGCGTCGCCGTGGTCAAGGTCGGTGCCGCTACCGAAGTGGAAATGAAGGAAAAGAAAGCCCGCGTCGAAGATGCGCTGCACGCCACGCGTGCGGCCATCGAAGAAGGCGTGGTTCCCGGCGGCGGCGTGGCCTTCATACGCGCCCACAAGGCGGTCGCCAAGCTGAAGGGCGCCAATGACGACCAGACCGCCGGTATCGCGATTCTGGCACGTGCCATCGAAGAGCCGCTGCGCTTGATCGTCGCCAACGCCGGTGAAGCGCCGGATGTGGTGCTCGACAAGGTCGCCAGCGGCACCGGCAATTTCGGCTTCGATGCCGCTACCGGTGAGTATGGTGACATGGTGGCGCTGGGCATCCTGGATCCCACCAAGGTGACCCGCACCGCGTTGCAGAATGCGGCCTCCGTGGCCGGACTGCTCATCACCACCGAAGCCATGGTGGCCGAGCTGCCGAAGGACGAGAAGCCTGCCATGTCCGGTGGTGGCGGTGGCATGGGCGGTATGGGTGATATGGACTATTGATGTAACCGACGACAGAGTCGGTAGTGTTAGAAGGACAGAAAAGCCCCGCGGAAACGCGGGGCTTTTCTTTTGGATGTAGGAGCGGCGATATTCGCCGCGATGCTTTTGTCATTCCCGCGCGACCGCCATGGGCGAGCTGCGACAGCAGCGAACGGGCGTACCCGGATGTACGCCCTGGACTTTCAAGCGAAGCAGGAAGCGTAGCTTGGAAGGCGGAAGTCCCGGAAATGTAGGAGCAATTTCCGGGAATAGCGGGAATCCAGTCTTAACATCCCTCTCCCCTTGTGGGAGAGGGTAGGGTGAGGGGTGATGTGTGATGTGCGACCTTTGGTCGCGCTTGATCTGGAGACGGGACTTCCGCGCCCCTACTGCAGGTTACTTTTCTTTGGCGCAAATAAAAGTAACCAAAAGAAACATTCAGGAGCGTCACTAGGCGCTGGCTTTTTCATCGCGCCCCACGCCGCATTGGCGAGCGTTTTTACGGGCGTCTTTTCAGCCCTGCCAGTTAAATAGTTTGGTGGGGTTGCCTGCCCCGTCAGGTTCTGAGACCCCGCGGAGCCACGCTGTAAGCGAATCTCATTTTGTAGCTGTGATCAGGGCGTTTGGTGTAACCTGATTCTGTGAATATACATCGCCCGGCGTCGTCGCCGTCCTTCATTACACAGGAGAAACCGACATGAATCTCACAGGTCTGATTCTGTTTCTGATCATCGGCGCAATCGCCGGCTGGCTGGCCGGGATGGTGATGAAAGGCCGTGGCTTTGGTTTAGTGGGCGATATCATCGTCGGCATCGTCGGCGCCGTCATCGGCGGCTACCTGCTGGCGATATTCGGCTTCGTTGCCTGGGGCCTGATCGGCTCGCTCATTACCGCCTTCATCGGCGCCGTGGTGCTGCTCTTCATCGTCAGACTTATCAAAAAAGCCTAGGCCGAAATCAGGGTCTAGTGAAAAGCCCCGCGTGTGCGGGGCTTTTTCTTTGGACTCATCATGTAGGCGGAATAAGATTGTTAGTCCGCTTTCGACATCCCTGCTTGGTTATTCCAATGCCGTAGGTCGGCAATCCTTTGCCGACATTTCAATTTCGAACCCCTTCTCCTTTTGTGGGTTTTCCAGGATTTGACCCACCAAATGCCGGCAGCTATTGACCTGAAGCGTAGGCCATGAAGCCCATGGTGCCGACCACGCGGAAAACTTGCAGCCCCGCGGTGCCGGTTGCAAGGGTACTGACGGCGATGTAAGCAGCGAAGCAGGAGACCACCAGGCAGAACAGGAACCACTGCGCCAGGTTCTTGCCCGTGTTGTACATGCCGGGAATGGAATGAGGGTAGGGTGGCTGTTTACAGGTCTGACGATCACCCAACTTGCCTAGGTCCCATATTGGGACTATAGTTATCAGGCATGCGCATCATCGCCCTGTCCACCCTGAAGGCATTTCTGGACAAGAGCCCGAGGTACCGGGATGCGAAGGAGCCCGTGCTGGCGTGGTACCAGCAGGTGCGGAAGGCGGATTGGGCGGCGCCCAGGGATGTGAAGGCTGATTTTGGAAACGCCAGCATCCTCAAGGATGGCCGTGTGGTTTTCAATATCGCTGGAAACAAATATCGCCTGGTCGTATGGATCAGTTATGAGTACCGGATCGTGTATATCCGCTTCATCGGGACCCATGCCCAATATGACGGTGTTGACGCGCAGAGCGTTTGACGGAGGTAGCTATGGAAATCAAGCCCATCAAGACCGATGCGGATTATCGTGCCGCTCTCAAAGAGGTCGAATCGCTCATGGCCGCTGCGGCGGGTTCTCCGGAAGGCGAGCGTCTGGACGTGCTGGTGACGCTGATCGAGGCTTATGAGAAGACGCACTATCCGATGGATCTGCCCGATCCGGTGGAAGCCATAAAGTTCCGCATGCAGCAGATGGGTCTCTACCCCAAGGATTTGACGCCGATTTTCGGCCGTCTCAACCGGGTTTACGAGGTTTTGAACGGCAAGCGCTCACTGACTTTGCAAATGATCCGTCGCCTGAATGTCGAGCTCGACATCCCTGCCGAAAGCCTGATAAAAGCCCCCCGCCTGCCTGCGGCCAAGCGGCGTTCTGTGAGCCGCCGCCCTACCGCTGCACGTCATGCCTGAGTTTTGGATGAAGAATCCATAGGCCGGAGACGCCGGCTGACAGCAGAGATCAACCACGCAGCAAAAACCGCGATTGCATGTTGTGGCGTGGTTCTAGTCGGGTATCGCCCTCTGACCCTAATGAAACCCCAGGCTGTGCGTTAAGCGCGTGTGTCACTTCGGCCAGAGCCAGGCGAACACAGAAGCGGTGACGAGACCGTAGATGAGGCCGTCGATCACGTCCTTGGTCACTGCTTTCCAGGGCTGGCCATACCAGATCCCCATGGGTAAGGATCCGAAGGCGTAGGCCATGAAGCCGACGGTGCCGACCACCCGGAACACTTGCAGTCCGGCTGTGCCGCCCGCGAGCGTACTGCCGGCGAGGTACGCGCAGAAGTACGAGACCAGCAGGCAGAACACGAACCATTGCACCAGATTCTTTGCCATGCCGGGCGCACCGGCCGGCCGCAGGAACAGCATGCCCACGGGACCCTGTTTGAACTTCTCCTGGGTCTCGGGTTTTTTCATGTCTTCCATCTTGCACATGGGCAGCATGTACATGCCGGGCGCAGGATTGCCTTTGCGGATGGCGGCGCGCACTTCGTCTTCGTTGGAGAAGCCGTGATAATCCGGCATGTGCCAGAACTTGAAGACCATGTGCAGGATGCTGCTGGCGATGAACACGCCGACAGCTGACAGTAAAATCGGAAGCCAGAGAGAGGCAAGCGAGGTCATGACGGACTCCTTACAGATATTGTCTTTAGATAAAGCGTCTGAATTCTACGCCGCCTTTGCAAAAAGAAGTCAGCAGCCCCAGGCCCCTATCCAGACATGGTTTTGGGAGGTGCTAGATAGAGTTTCGTTACTGCGGAAGCTGCCGGACGGCCGCTGTCTGTTGATCCGCCGCTTATGTCGGTGCGGGTGAGCCGGTCTTTGGCGGCTTCCTGCGCACGTAGAGCGTTTTATGCACGCGTGCCACCACCTCGCCGCCGGCGTCGGTAATCTCGACCTGGAATTCCGGCAGGTATTTCTCACCGCCTGCGGTCTTTGCGCGGATCGTGGCAAGCGTGGCGTCGTCCAGCCGAAACCATGCCTTCACCGTACCTCGGCCCGGTTTGATGTAATCGATGCTGGCGCGCTGGTCCCAGACATAATAATCGTGGCCAAGTATCCTGATGAGCATGATCATGTGCAGGCCGTCGGTCATGGCGAACAGACTGCCGCCAAAATGCACACCCACGTAGTTGCTGTTATACCAGTGCTGTTTGAGCACGACCTCTACTTCGTGGTAGTCGTTACTGATGCGTCTGACTTGTATGCCGCTGCACAGGAACGGCGGCCACAGGTTGATGAGTCGTCGCAGGGTTCCCGCTTTCATGGTGATGCTTGCCTCAAGCACTGCCGAGAGACAGGGAAGGTTCCGGCTTATCGGTCAAGTGGGGCTCGCGAATCGCAGCCCGGAGTTTCTCCAGTTCCCGGATGTGTCCTTGGTCGTGTTCGACCCACAGTTCCAATAGCCTGCCCAATGTGACTTCACCTATCGGTTCGAGAAAACCAGAGCGGGCGAGTTGAGTCTTCGTCACGCTCTCAAGAATTCTCAGGTTCGTGTAGCGCGCGTGTATGAAGGCATCCAGTGCCGGCTGTAATTTCTGTTCGTTGTAGCGCCGTTCGAGAGCCAGCTGGCCGCCGTTGATATCGGGCAGCCTGGGATGCTGCTCTGTGAGCAGGTGTTGCAAACGCACGCCATAGCCTTCGATTTCAATGTCCCGCAAGTGACAGATATTTTCCAAAATAGAAAAATATCCGCCATCGGGTTTGAGGCGCAGTTGTTCGTCGCTAAGACTGTCGAGGCGACTCTTTAGATTGTCCGGCATCTCGGATAAGACGGCGATAAGTTCTTTGATTTCCATGTTTTTCTCCATCTGCCAGCCGAATAAGCCTGGGTTGCCGTTATTTCATGACCGCCTGCACGCGCTTGTGTAGTTCCTTCAATGGCACATCCTCGATGTGCGTGCCGAGATACCAGCGGTGACCAAAAGGATCAACCAGCGTGCCCATGCGGTCGCCGTAGAACTGGTTTTGGAGCGGCCGCTCCACCCGGGCGCCTGCCGCCACGGCGCGCTCGAACACGGTATCCACGTCTTTTATATACAGCATGATGCCCACGGGCGGCGGTGTCACGGAATTCGGCGCATGCGCGCCCATGGCCGGGTTTTCATCTGCAAGCATCACGCGTGAGGTGCCGATCTGGATCTCGGCGTGACCGATGCGCCCGCCGGGGGCGGGTAGCCGCAGCTTTTCCCTTGCACTGAAGGCTTTCTTGTAGAACTCGAGCGCCGCGGCCGCGCCGTTGACGATCAGATAGGGTGTGATGCTGTGGTAACCGGCGGGGATGGGTTTGACCTTGCGGGTTTTGGTCTTGCGTGGTTTTGTTTTTGCAGCTTTGCGTTTTTGGGATGTGGATTTCTCGGCGATTTTCTTGCGTGCCATACGAAACTCCTGAAATTAGAGCGTGGCGATGCCGTTAGTGTAATACGGCGAGATGTCAGTGGAACGACCCGCGTACAGCCCGCCTGAAGAAGGAGCGTTACTCGGGAGTCTGTGCGGCGCCGCCACGCATGAACCATTCCGGTTCGATGCTGAACTGCAGCAACTTGCATTCCAGCGCGCCGTTATAAAAGGAATTCATTTTGCGGGCGCGGATGCCGAGTTGTTTGCCGAGCCCAAGGTCGCCGATGATGACGCCGGCCTGCCAGCCGGGGCACTGGCTCTTGAGCCAGTGGCCGAGTGTCGCATAGAGCGGTCCGAGGGTTTCGACTTTTCCCAGGCGCTCGCCGTAGGGGGGGTTGGTAACCACCAGCCCGGGCGGCAATCCGCTGGGCAGAATGTTCTGTTCCAGGGACTTGTGTGCGAAGCGTACCATGGGCGCGACGCCGGCGGTACGCGCGTTCTGTTGTGCGGTGAGGATCGCTTTGGCATCGTGATCGTATCCCAGGATCATCAGCTTGCACGCGCGGCCCGCGGTTTGGCGCGTACGCGCTTCCATGATCAGCTTTTCCCAGAGCCTGCGGTCGTGCTTCAGCCAGCCGCTGAAGCCCCAGTAATCCCGCAGCAGACCCGGGGCGATATCCCCGGCCATGAGCGCGGCTTCAATCACCAATGTGCCGGAACCGCTCAGGGGGTCCACGAAGCTGCCACCCGCTTTGGCAATTTCCGGCCAGCCGCATTTGAGCAGCAGCGCGGCGGCCAGGTTTTCTTTCAGTGGCGCCGCCACACCCTGTATGCGGTAGCCACGCAGGTGCAGGCTGTCGCCGGAGAGATCGAGACTCACGGTGGCGATGTCGCGATGCAGATGGCAGTTGATGCGCACATCCGGCTGCTCGCGGTCGACGCTGGGACGACGGCCGAATTTTTCGCGGAAGCGGTCCACGACGGCGTCCTTGACGCGCTGTGCGCCATACTGAGTATGGGTGATGCCGGCGGTGGTGCCGGTGAAATCCACCGCCAGGCTGCCGTCGGCTGACAGGTCATTTTCCCAGGGCATGCGGTTGATGCCCGCGTACAGCTGGGCGTCATCCGTGACGCCGAATTTCGAAATCGGGTAAAGCACCCGGTTGGCGGCGCGCAACCACAGGCAGGCGCGGTAGGCTATGGCCGGCGGTCCCTCGAATGACGCACCGCCGCGCGCCTCCTTCACGTTCCTGGCCCCGAGTGCGCGCAATTCATCGGCCACGATCGGTTCCAGTCCCTTGGCGGCGGTGGCGAAAAACCGCAAAGCGGCAGGGGAATTCGGCCGGCGTGGAGCAGACATGGGATTAGGTTACAGTTAAGTTCGCTGACCTACCAATCATATTCTCCAGCATGACCAGCGCCGACACCATTCCAGAACTGCTGCGTCCCGTTTGGGAGCGCTGCCGGCAGTCACTGGTGGCGTTGCCGGAATTCCCCGCAGCCGTGGCTGCGGCATTGCCGCGGGTATGGGTGTGCAGCGAGTTCGTGGCGCAAACTTGCATCCGCCAGCCGCAACTGCTCGCCGATCTCTTCAATTCCGGGGATTTGCAAAGCACGCTTTCGCCCGCGTTGCGGGTGAGTGCGGCCTTGCGCACTGTTCAGAATGAAGCCGGGTTATCCCGCAGCTTGCGGCAATTCCGCCGGCGCGAGATGACACGCATCGCCTGGCGGGATCTGGCGGGCTGGGCGAACCTCACGCAGACGCTGCAAGATCTTTCGGCTCTGGCGGATGCCTGCCTGGACGGCGCGCTGACCTCGTTGGCGCGCTGGCATACTGAACGTCACGGCGTGGCACGCAACCCCAAGGGCGAAGCGCAATCGCTGGTGGTGCTGGGCATGGGCAAACTGGGCGCCCATGAGCTCAATTTCTCCTCGGACATCGATCTGATATTCGCCTATCCGGAGAACGGCAGCAGCGACGGCCCCAAGCCGCTGGATAACGAAGAATATTTTTTGCGTCTCGGCCAAAAGCTCGCGCGCTTGCTGGACGAAGTCACGCTTGACGGTTTCGTGTTCCGGGTGGATTTGCGGCTCAGGCCCTTTGGGGAAGCCGGACCGCTGGCCATGAGTTTTGACGCGCTGGAAACCTATTACCAGAATCACGGACGTGAGTGGGAACGCTACGCCTTGATCAAGGCGCGGCCGGTGGCCGGCGATCTTGTGCAAGGCCAACGGCTGTTGAGCATGCTGCGGCCGTTTATGTACCGGCGCTATCTGGATTTCAATGTCTTTGCGTCGCTGCGTGAGATGAAGCAGCTCATCATGCAGGAAGTGCTGCGCCGCGGTCTTGAAGACAATATCAAATTGGGCCGCGGCGGCATCCGCGAGATCGAATTCGTCGGTCAGGTGTTCCAATTGATCCGCGGCGGCCGCGAGGCGCCATTGCGGGAACGCGCCATCATTCCGGTGCTGCGCCATCTCGGCCAGGCGAATTATCTGCAGCCGGCGGAAGCCGAGGCGCTCATCTCGGCCTATGGATTCCTGCGGCGTACCGAGAATCGTCTGCAGGAATACAAAGATGAACAGACCCACGAATTGCCCACGGATGAACTGAACCGCGTACGCCTGGCCTGGTCCATGGGATTCGATACCTGGCCGGCATTCAGCCAGGCGCTGGATGGACATCGCCGCCAGGTGCAGCGGATTTTCGAAGCGGTGTTCGCGGCACCGCACACGCTGCGTGGCCAGCAGCAGAAGGAATCACCGTTTGCGTGCGTGTGGCGCAGCGCCCAGGCGGATGCGGGCACCGACCAATTGTTGCTCGACGCCGGTTTCACACAGCCCGCCGAAATCCTGCAAGCACTCAAACAGTTGCGCACAGGACCGTTGTTGCGGGCCTTGGGCGAGCGTGGACGCCGGCGCCTGGATGATTTGATGCCGCGATTGTTCGAGGTCGCGGGTACCACGCCGGACCCGGGCGAAACATTCAAGCGGCTATTGCGGGTGCTGGAGGCCATCGCCAAACGCTCCACTTACCTGGCATTGTTGCTGGAGAATCCCACGGCGCTGGAGCATCTGGCGCAGCTGGCTTCCGGCAGCGCCTGGCTCACCGATCTGGTGGTGCGCACGCCGCTGCTGTTGGATGAACTCATCGATCCACGCATGTTCAGCGAGTTTCCCTCCCAGGAATCGCTGCAGGCGGAACTGGAAGGCACGCTCAAGGATATTGCCGACGACGACCTGGAAGCGCAGATGGATGCACTGCGTCAGTTCCAGCAGGCCGCGGTAGTGCGGGTAGCGGCGGCTGATCTCTCGGGGAATGTGCCGCTCATGAAGGTCAGCGACTTCCTCACCTGGATCGCGGAGCAGGTGATCCACAAGGCGCTGGAAATCGCCCGCCAACACCTGCTCGTCCGTCATGGCGAACCCTGGTGCCGGGAGGCGGACGGGGAGCGGCGTGCGCGCTTCGGCATCATCGCCTATGGCAAGCTCGCGGGCCTGGAATTGGGTTACGGCTCCGATCTGGATCTGGTGTTCCTGCACGACAGCGCCGGCGAGCATCAGCAGACGCGCGGCCCACGTCCGCTGGACAACAACGAGTTTTTCACGCGTCTGGCGCAGCGCGTCATCAATATTCTTTCCATCCCGACGACCTCAGGGGTGCTCTATCAGGTGGATACCCGCCTGCGGCCCAGCGGTGCGGCCGGACTGATCGTGAGTTCCATGGAAAGTTTCGCGCGCTACCAGCGGGAGCAGGCCTGGACCTGGGAACATCAGGCGTTGCTGCGCGCACGTCCGGTGGCCGGTGATACGGCGGTGGGCGAGGCCTTCGAAAGACTACGCCGTGAAGTCCTCGGCCGGCTCCGGGACGGCGAGAGCCTCAGGCGCGATGTGGCGCTGATGCGCGCCCGCATGCTGAAAGAGCACGTTCACGTGGATGGGGAGTTTGACATCAAGCTCGACGTCGGCGGCCTCACGGATATTGAATTCCTGGTGCAGTACTGGGTGCTGCAGAACGCCGCCCAGTATCCGTTGCTGCTCGATTGGACCGACAACATCCGCAACCTGGAAGGACTCGTGAGCGCCGGCATCCTGAACGCGGAGCTGGGCGGGTTTCTCGCCGACACCTACCGGGCGTTCCGCAAGATCGTGCACCGCCGCAGCCTGGAAGGCCGGCCGGCGCGCATCCCGGAGGCCGAGGCGGAACCACAGCGCGGCCAGGTGCGCGCCTTGTGGGAAGCGACCATCGGAGCCGCCGCCGGCAATCCGGAGTAGCTTGGTATAATCAGCGTCCTTTCGATCATCGAGGTGCGATCGTGGCCAAAGCCGCCGTCGAACAGCCAGGCCTGCAGACCCCCAACGCCCGCCGCCATTATGACGTCAGGCGCAAGGATCTGCCGCTGCACTGCCCCATGGACGGCATGAGCCTGTGGAATTCCCATCCGCGGGTGTTCCTGCCCGTCGAAGCCACGGGTGAGGCCGAGTGCCCATACTGCAGCGCCACCTACACCCTGGTCGATTGACCGTTCTTAAATCGCGGGAAACTGCATGACCTCAGCGCTTCCCCGCATCTCGGTGGTACTCATGGTCCGCGATGCCGCGGCGACACTCGCCGCAACGCTGGAGAGCGTGCGCGACTTCGGCGAAGTGCTGATCTATGACAATGGCTCCAGTGACGACACCCTCGCCATCGCCGGACGCTATCCCAACGTGCGAATCTGCCGGGGCGAATTCAAAGGCTTCGGTCCCACCCGCAACGCCGCCGCCGCTTCGGCGCGCAACGATTGGATCTTCTCGCTGGATGCGGACGAGGTGGTGGAGGCGGCGCTGGCCGCAAGCCTCTCGGGTCTGGCGCTGGACAAGCCGGAACAGGTGTATGCGGTGGAGCGGCGCAATTATCTGCTGGGCAAGCGCGTGCGCCACGGCGGCTGGGGCAGCCAGTGGCTCACACGCCTCTACCACCGTCAAACGCACCGATTCACGGATGTGGCGGTCCACGAGAAAGTGGAACTGAGAAGCAGTGAACAGGCAATCCAGCTGGCGGGCAGCTTGCGCCATACGGCCATGCGCGATGCCGGGGATTTTCTGGTCAAGATGCACCGCTACACCATGCTCAAGGCGGGGGAGTCCACCCGCACCTATCCGCCGGGTATCATCTTCTTGAAAACCATTTGGGCCTTCATCCGCGCCTACTTCCTGCGGCTCGGTCTGCTGGACGGCTGGCGCGGGTTGCTGATCTCCGTCTCCGAGGCCAACGGGGTATTCTATAAATACATGGTCATTTATTCGCAGAGAAAACCATCATGATCATCGTCACCGGCGGCGCGGGCTTCGTGGGCAGCAATCTGGTGCTGGCGCTCAACCAGCGCGGCCAGTCCGACATCATCGTGGTGGACGACCTCAATGATGGCTCCAAGTTCAACAATCTGGTGGAGGCGGAAATCGCCGACTACCGCGACAAGGATGCGTTCCTGCAACAACTCGCGGGTGGTGCGACCCTCGGACCCATCGAGGCGGTGTTCCACAACGGCGCCTGTTCCGACACCACCGAGTGGAACGGCCAGTATATGATGGCGGTGAATTACGAATACTCCAGGGCATTGCTGGAGCATTGCCTCACGCGCAACATCCCGTTCATCTATGCATCATCGGCGGCAGTGTATGGTGCCGGCAAGGTTTTCAAGGAGGAACGCAAGTACGAAGCTCCGCTCAATATGTACGGCTATTCCAAGTTTCTGTTCGACCAATATGTGCGGCGCCGCCTGAAGACCGCACCGAAAAGCCAGGTGGCGGGTTTCCGTTATTTCAACGTCTACGGCCCGCGCGAGCAGCACAAGGGCAAGATGGCCAGCACCGCCTTGCATTTCAACAACCAGATACTGGCCACCGGCAAATGCAAGCTGTTCAAGGGCAGCGGCGGCTATTCTGACGGCGAGCAGCGCCGCGATTTCATCCACGTGGACGATGTGTGCGCCGTGAACCTGTGGGCATTGGATCATCCCAAGGTCTCGGGCATCTTTAACCTGGGCACCGGCCGCAGCCAGACTTTCAATGACGTGGCTAACGCGGTGATCAAATTTCACGGCCAGGGCAAGATCGAATACATCCCGTTCCCCGAGAACCTGAAGGGGCATTACCAGAGCTTCACCGAGGCCGACATGAGTGCGCTGCGTGCCGCCGGCTGCGAGCATCAGTTCATGACGGTTGAGATGGGTGTGGCTAACTATATGGAGTGGCTCAATAAAAAGTGACTTATCCAATATGTCCCCTCGCCCCTTGCGGGGCGAGACAGGACAGCCGAAGCACGTTTTCGGCCCGTCGAGCGGACGTACAGGATGTACGCCCTGGGCTTTCGCGAGGAGCAGGAAGCGTATTGCGAAAGGGGCAGGGTGATGGGTGATTAACTCCCCCTCATCCCAACCTTCTCCCGAAGGGAGAAGGAGTAAAAACAATGCACGCTCCTAATTCTCAAACAGCGTTTACCTGATTCCGAGATTGTCGTGCTGGCACCGGCCTGGTCGAAATTGTTGTTGACCCTGCTCGTTTTTTTTCGTGTAATATAGCAGATATGCTATACTGTGTCCGTGAACTGGCGTGTTTCCTTCTATAGCCCTGGTCTCCAGAAGGAGATACTTGATCTTCCCGCCGGATTTGTTGCCAGGTTTCTACGCTATGCCGAGCGCATGGAAATCTACGGCCCCGACCTTGGCATGCCCCATACACGAGCGATGGGTGGCGGGCTTTTCGAGCTCAGGCTTAAGGCGGCGGAAGGGATTGCGCGGGTTTTCTACTGCACAATTGTGGAGCGCAGGATCGTGATGCTTCACCAGTTCATCAAGAAATCGGAGAAGACCCCACGGAAGGAACTGGAGATCGCGTTAAAGCGGATGAAAGAGGTGAAAAATGCGTAACAGTCTCAACGGTTTGAAAAGCCGCGCGCTGGCGCGGCCCGAAGTACGTCGGGAATACGAGAAGCTCAGGGAGGAGTTTGAGTTGCTGGACGAAATTCTCAAGGCTCGCGCCGAGGCGGGTCTCACACAGGCCGAACTCGCTGAGCGAATTGGCACCACCCAATCTGCGGTCGCGCGAATGGAGACGGCGATTGGTAAGCACTCCCCGTCCATCGCAACGCTAAAGCGCTATGCTTCTGCCCTGGGTTATCGGCTCCAGCTCCGTCTTGTCAAAGAGGAGGATTTAACCATGCGTTTAACCCGGCGGCGCGAAAAATCGCGCGCCGGTTAGCGTTAGCTGCCAATAACAGGAGAACCACACATGGCGATACCTGATTATCAGTTAATCATGCTTCCCTTGCTTCGTTTCGCAACCGACGGAAACGAACATTCTCTACGAGCAGCAATCGAGGGCTTATCCGAACAGTTCAGGCTTACGGATGCAGAAAAGAATGAGTTATTGCCGAGCGGACAGCAGCCGAGATTCGACAACCGTGTTGCGTGGGCACGCTCCTATATGAGCAAGGCGGCTCTGTTGGAGTCAACTCGGCGTGGGCACTTCCGCATAACCCAACGTGGCCGGGAAGCTCTGTCCAAGAATCCATCCGAAATCAATGTGAAATTCTTGGAGCAATTTCCTGAATTCGTAAAGTTCAGAGAAAAACACCGAGATCGTGAAGAAACGGCGGAATTTACCGAAACAGAAACCCGCCAAACACCGGGCGAGCTTCTGGAAACGGCATATCAGAAACTGCGCGAAGATCTCTCCTCTGAGCTTTTGAAATTCATAACAGGATGTTCTCCATCTTTTTTCGAACGCCTCGTCATCGAGGTTCTCGTAAAAATGGGCTATGGCGGTTCTCGAAAGGAAGCCGGTAAAGCAATCGGCCGCAGCGGCGATGAGGGTATTGATGGCATTATTAACGAAGATCGCCTTGGCCTTGATGTCATCTACATTCAAGCCAAGCGGTGGCAAGCTACGATCGGGCGCCCTGAAATTCAAAAATTCGCGGGCGCTCTACAAGGACACCGAGCGAAGAAGGGAATCTTTATCACCACTTCCGATTTTAGCCGCGAAGCCGAGGACTATGTGGCGAAAATTGATTCTAAGATCGTGCTCATAGACGGCGAGCAGTTGTCGCAGCTTATGATTGACAACAATGTTGGAGTCACTCCGGTCACAACGTATGAAACGAAGAAAATCGACAGCGATTACTTTATTGAGGGTTGAAATGGCTAATAAGGTGCTCCAGTCGACGTGTCGCGCCACCGCAGCTACGCATAGGCGTTAGGGAAAATTACAGAACGATGAGAATCCTCATTGTTGGTCCCGCCTGGATCGGCGATATGGTGATGGCGCAAAGCCTGTTCATCACTCTCAAACAGCGCTTCCCCGGTTCCGAGATCGACGTGCTGGCGCCGGCCTGGTCGAAGCCGCTGCTGGCACGCATGCCGGAAGTGAAGAGCAGCATCGTTATGCCGCTGGGTCATGGCGAATTCGGTTTTGGCGCGCGCCGGAGATTGGGACGCCTGCTGCGCGGGCGCCACGATCACGCCATCGTGCTGTCGCGTTCCTGGAAATCCGCGCTGGTACCGTTCTTCGCGGGCATTCCCAAGCGCACCGGTTACCGCGGCGAATGGCGTTACGGTCTTATCAACGACATGCGGCCGCTGGATCAAAGCAAACTCACCCAGACGGTGCAGCGTTTCGTGGCCCTGGGTCTCGCACGCGATGCACCGCTGCCGCCGGCGGATATTCCAAAACCACATTTAAGGGTGGATGCGGAAAACCAAAGTGCTCTGCTCAGCAAGCTGGCCTTGAACCGGGATTCGCCCATCGTCGCCATGATGCCGGGCGCCGAATACGGTCCCGCCAAACGCTGGCCGGTGGAGCGCTACGGCGAACTGGCGAAGCAGTTGCTGGCCTCCGGCAAACAGGTGTGGGTGTTTGGCTCCGTACGGGAACAGTCCCTGGGCGAGGAGATCACGTACATCGCCGGCAAGCGCGTGGTGAATCTCTGCGGCAGCACCCGGCTCGAAGATGTGGTGGACCTGCTGGCGCTGGCGGAAACCGCGGTGACCAACGACTCCGGGCTGATGCACATCGCCGCGGCCGTGGGCGTCAAGCTGGTGGCCATCTACGGTTCTTCCTCGCCGGATTACACCCCGCCGCTCTCTGATAAAGCGGACGTCGTATATCTGCGACTTGAATGCAGCCCGTGCTTTGAGCGCGAGTGCCCGCTCAAGCACTTGAATTGTTTGAACCAGATAACAGTGGATGATGTGCGGCGACGGGTCTGATCCAGTTATGGACGGCCTGCGGCTATAAATCAATCAAGAGAGCGGGTTCCGGGGTCGCTTCCGGCATCCTGCCTCCCGCAACACTTGTACGTCCCTGTACAGCGCCCGCGCAAAGATAAGAAATGAAAGAAACGCGCCCCCAGAATACCGCCACCGCTGAATTACAGTCAGTCAATTTAACTATTACTGCCGAAAAACCGGTACAGTAAGAAAACATATGCAGCGTGAGGCTTATGCATTAAGCACATGAATTCTGGAACGCTCCCGAGTGTTTCTTTTGGTTACTTTTCTTTGCGCCAAAGAAAAGTAACCTGCGCTGCGGGAGCGGAACACCGCTATAAATAACATGGCTGGAAGCCAAACTAAAGACCGTCAGGCGCGCCGCAAATCCGCAATATCTACGACCGCCTGCTGCTCCACCAGTGTGCGCAAGGTGATGTCTCCGAGAGCGCTGTCAACGGCGTGGTCGAGTTTTTTCATCACCTCGTCCACGGAAGCCACCACGTTCAGATAGCGATCCACGTCCTCGGCGCTGGATGGATTGCGCCGTATGGCGTTGATAATGTCCCGGAGCATGATAGTACCCATATCGCGGGCCGGTACATAACGGCGGATGCGCCCGGAAACCAGCATCACCAGTCCGCTCTCGCGCAAACGGCCCAGCACATCCAGAATGGTGTCGGTGGGTACGCGCAGGCGGCGCGCCAGCTCTTCCCGGGACCAAGGCTGCTTGCTGTCGTAGTAGCAGCGGCCGATGAGATACATGATGTGCAATGCCAGCCGTTCCAGGGTGCGCCCACCCACGTCTTCGTGGCCGTGGCCGTGGCGTACCAGTTCCGGATTCTGCACATAAAACGCCACCTGCGCACCCATGAACAGAATCAGCCAGCACAGATACAGCCATGCCATGAACATGATGAGGATGGCGAAACCGGAATAGATGACGGTGAGACGCGTGGAGGACACGGTCAGGGCCGCGAACGCCCAGCTGGCGAATTCCCACAGCACACCGGCGAAGGTGCCGCCCGCCAGCGCCGAGCGAAACTGCACGTGGGTATGGGGCACGAACGCGTAGATGAAGGTGAAGGCGGCGATGACCAGCAGGTAGGGCAGCAGCTTGATGCCCACGATCAGCAGCGGACCCAGGGGCGCGATGTCCTTGATGTGTTGGGCCATGGTGTGACTGCTGGCCGTGGCGGTGATGGCGAGCGCCAGTATCAGCAGTACCGGGCCGATGAGCAGCACACTCAGGTAATGGCTGAAGCGCTCGCCGAGGGTACGCACCTCGCGCACGCGCCAGATATAGTTGAGGCCGGATTCCAGCTTTTGCACCAGCGATACCACGGCGTACAGCAGCACCAGCAGGCCGATGACGCCCAGCACGCCGGCCTTCACGTTGTCCACGAAGTTGATGATCTTCCCGGAGATCTCCTCGCCTTTTTCACCCAGCGGCGCGAGAAAATTGAACAAGAACGGTTCCAGGCTTTCCTGTACGCCGAAAGCCTTGAGAACCGAAAACACGAAGGCCAGCAGCGGCACGATGGCGAGCAGCGTGGTATAGACAAGGCCGGTGGCGCGCAGCGTGATTTCACCGCCGGTGAAATCCTGGATCAGGATATGCAGCATGCGCGCCCAGAAGATCAGAAAACGCTTGTGCCGCGGCATGGCACGCGAGTCACTGTGCCAGATATATCTGTCAAAGGCTTTGAGGATTCTGCTCAGCACGGACAACTCGCTTTGTTCTCTGGGGCCTTATTCTAGCCTCAGGCGAGGCGCCGGCGGTCCAGGCGGGTGATGAATTCACCCAGCAGAATGTGGTACAGGCGCTCCTTGAGTACCGCATCCTCCACGCCGGCCTCCATGTTGGGATTGTCATTGACCTCGATGACGTAGATTCCCTGGGCGCTCTGCTTGATGTCCACGCCGTAGAGTCCGTTGCCGATGAGTTTCGCGGTTCTGAGGGCCGCGTTCATGATTTCCTTGGGCACCTCTTCCACCGCCAGGGTGCGGGAGTCGCCGTCCTTGAAACGCCCGCCGCCCTCGTGCTTGAGTATCTGCCAGTGGTTCTTGGACATGTAGTACTGGCAGGCGAACAGCGGCTTGTGGTTGAGGATGCCGATGCGCCAGTCGAAGGCGGTGTACACGAATTCCTGGGCCAGAATCAGGTCCGATTCCTCGAACAGTTTGGCTGCCAGCCGCTTGAGTTGCTCCCGGTCGTTGGCCTTGTGCACGCCCAGGGAGAAGGAGCCGTCCGGTATCTTGAGCACGATGGGGAAGGGGATTTTATCCGGCAGCATATCCACCGTATCTTCGGACACGATCACGGTCTTGGGCCGTGGGATGCGATGGGAACGCAGCAGCTCCGCAAGATAGATCTTGTTGGTGCACTTGAGAATCGAATTCGGATCGTCGATCACTACCATGTCTTCGCTCTCGGCCTTGCGCGCGAAACGGTAGGTGTGATTGTCGATGCCGGTGGTCTCACGGATGAACAGCGCGTCGTATTCAGGCAGCTTCACGTAATCCTTGCGTTCGATGATTTCCACATTAATGTGCAATTCCTTGCCGGCGCGCATCAGCCGCGAGAGGAAGCGCTGGTCCGAGGGCGCCATGGGGTCCGCATAGTTGTAAAGCACCGCCAGATCGTAGCGTGCCGAGTTGCGCGCCCGCGGCGTTTGCCAGCGCTTGCTGAAATAGCTGTTGAGGGCGGCGGCAAAGCGTTCGCGTTGCACGTCGTTGAGCTGGTTGAGATGGAAAGCCTTGATGCGGCTGATGGACCATTTCTGGTCGCGTTCGAACTCGATGCGCAGCAGCGGGCAGGGGAAGATGTCGAATATCTGCTCGCCTACTTCCTCGAGCATCGGATCGCTGCATTGGCCGAAGAACACATTGATGCCGTAGCTGTCGCGCACCAGCCGGCGCAAACGTTTCTGCACCGTGTAATCGAGATCACCGGATTCGAGCTGATACAGGGATTTCTTGCTGAGCTCGGAGATGGTGCGCACGCTCGGCACCACCTTGTGGCGGCGCGCCTCGGCCAACAGCGAGCAATAGTAGCCGGTGCTCAGATAATTGTAGCTGCGGCACAGGTTGATGACCTTCATGCCTTTTTGCGCGAAGTACTCGTGCTGCGAGAGATAATCCTTGGCCAATACGATGGCATGATGCGGAAATTCCGGCTGCCAATCGCCGCGATTCTCCACCACGATGATGTGGGTGGGCGCGGTTTCAGGTCGGGGAGGTTCGCCGGTCATAGGGATCTGCGCACGGCCTGTGCGACCCCATTAGCTGCACGCGGTCGCTTTGTCAGCAGTTTTTCCATGCGCAGCGCGTCCATGTGATCGGCGTAATAATCCAGATACGTGTCGAACCCGCTATAGCCCATCTTTTCATATAAACGGGCAGCGACGGGATTGTCCTTGCGTAACTCCAGTCGCAGGCTGGCGGCGCCGCGCCCGCGCGCGGCATCTTCCGCCGCCGCCAACAGCGCGCGGCCAATGCCGCGGCTGCGATGCTTGTGATCAATGGCCAGCGAGTACAGCCGCGCCCGCGGCGAGCGCGCGTGAAAACGCAGCAGCGCGTAACCGCGCAATTGCTTGTTTTCCTCATCCACCAACAGGATCGCGTTGCCGCGCGTGAGCAGGTAATGAAAGCTGCGGCGCGAGAGACGGTCGCTGTCGAAATTACGGGTTTCAAGCTGAACCAGGGCGTCCAGGTCGCTCAGGTTCGCGGGGCGGATCATGCGGAGGAGGTGGGTTGGGAGGGGTGGGTGTGTTTGTGTGTAGCCACCATGATGACACCGGCGGCCTTACGCGTCGAGGGCCAGGGGCGTCTCGTCCAGGAGCGGCAGCTGTTCCCGCAGCACCTGGATGTGTTCTTCCCAATAGCGCGGCGCATCGAACCAGGGGAAGGCGCGCGGGAAGGCCGGGTCGTCCCAGCGGCGCGCAATCCAGGCGGCGTAGTGGATCATACGCAGCGTCCGCAGGGCCTCGATGAGCCAGAGTTCCGCCGGATTGAAGTCCGCGAACTGCCGGTAACCGGCCATCACATGACCAAGCTGGCTTTCCATGTCCGCGCGCGCACCGGAGAGCAGCATCCACAAGTCCTGCATCGCCGGGCCGGTGGCGCAGTCGTCGAAGTCCACGAAATGTGGGCCGGCGTTGGTCCACAGCACATTGCCCGGGTGGCAGTCGCCGTGCAGGCGGATGCGGCGGGTCGTATCCGCCCGCGTGAAACAGCGCTCCACGCCGGCCAGCAGCAATTCCGTCACTTCCCGATAGCGGGGTGCGAGTTCCGGCGGCAGGAAACGGCTTTTCAGGATGAATTCCCGGGGCCCGCGTCCCAGGGTCTGGGCATCGATGCGCGCACGATGTTCAAAACGGCGCACCGCGCCGACCGCGTGCAGGCGACCGAGGAAGCGGCCCAGCCATTCCAGTTGTTCGGGCTGTTCCAGGTCCGGCGCCCGCCCGCCCTGGCGGGGGAACAGGCTGAAGCGATAGCCGGCGTGTGTCAGTAAAGTGCTGCCACTGGGATCGGCGAGCGCCGCCACCACCGGAATCTCGGCTTCCGCGAGTTCCCTCAGGAAAGCGTGTTCCTCGATGATGGCGGCATCCGACCAGCGCCCGGGGCGGTAAAACTTGGCAATCAGCGGTGCTTGGTCCTCGATGCCTATCTGATAGACGCGGTTCTCATAGCTGTTGAGGGCCAGTAAAGTGCCATCGGTGCGCCGGCCGGTGGCCTCCACGGCTGAGAGGATCGTGTCGGGTGTCAGGTCCTGATAGGGTGCGATGGAGGATGGCGCGCCGGGCATGGAGGCAGTGTAGCGGAATCGCGCTGCCGCTTTTACTGCGCCCCGCGTGCCTGCGGGAGAGGGCTGGGGAAGGGGAATCAGTTCAGGTACTCTTGCCGCGTAATGCACCAGGCGGCGGCCAAACCTGCAGCGTAGGACATTTATCCATGACCAGTTATCCCGAACGCCTGGTGTGCTTGACGGAAGAAACCACCGAGACACTGTACCTGCTGGGCGAGGAGCGGCGCATCGTGGGCATCTCCGGATTCACGGTGCGTCCACCGCAGGCGCGCAAGCAGAAACCCAAGGTCTCGGCCTTCACCAGCGCCAAGATCGGCAAGATTCTGGAGCTCAGGCCGGACCTGGTGCTGGGTTTTTCCGACATCCAGGCGGACATTGCCGCGCAACTGGTGCGCCACGGCGTCGAGATGCATGTTTTCAATCAGCGCACAGTGGCGGAAATCCTGCGCATGATTCTGATGCTGGGCGGCATGCTCGGCTGTGAAATAAAAGCGCAGGCATTGGTGGCGCGTTTGCAGCAAGGCCTGGATGAAATCCGCGCGCACGCCGCCGAGCTGCCGCGGCATCCACGTGTGTATTTCGAGGAATGGGATAACCCGCAGATTTCCGCCATCGCTTGGGTATCGGAGCTGATCGGCATCGCCGGCGGCCGGGATATCTTTCCGGAACTGGCGCAGCAATCATTGGGCAAGCAGCGTATCGTCGCCGACCCCCAGGAAGTCGTGCGGCGTCAGCCGGATATCATCATCGGCTCCTGGTGCGGCAAGAAATTCCAGCCGCAAGCCGTTGGCGCGCGGCCCGGATGGCAAGCCATACCGGCGGTGCGCCATGGCGAGTTGCACGAAGTGAAATCCTCCATCATCCTGCAGCCGGGTCCGGCGGCGTTGACGGATGGTGTGCGAGCCTTACAGAGGATATTCAGCCATTGGCCGGGAACCGGCGTCGCTGACGGATCTGATCGGGCATCAAGAACCTGAGATGGAGAGTGCCACGTGTTCCGCAAGAAGAAAAAGCCGCCGCCCCATGAAGCGCTTTTATTGCTGCATCACTCGATCGTACGGGATATAGGGAAATCCCTTTCCAATCTTGGTATTAATCTGCTGCTGGGCTTTATTGCTTCCTTGATGATGCTGCATCTGCATCAAGGCGCTTACCCGTCTTTCCAGAACTACATGACCGGCGCCGTCAGCCCGGATATCGTTCTGGTCCTGACGCCGGTATCCATGATTCTGATCGGCGTCGAATTCCTGTTTCTGGCATTTGCGCCGTATGAGAAAGGCCGGGTGCCGCGCTTTTTCACCAGCCTGATCCTGGGCGTCAAGGATTCCATCGTGGTGGTTTCGGGCCTGTCCATGGGCATGGCCTGCGCCACCTTTTTACAAAATCCCTACACAGCCTGGAGCTCTTTCCTGATTGCCATGTTCTATTTCGTCATCGCTTTTTTTCTGGCGTTCATCTGTTTTGCGCCGTTCTATACGGATCTCAACGGCTTCAAGAGCCGTATCGCCTTCATCATCGTGGGCGCAAGCTTCCTGTTGCTGGCGATTTGTTATCCCTATCTTTTCAGCGAGATATCCTGGCTGGGTCAGTGGGTTTATCCGGCGCATCTGCCGTGAATCTTCCCGAATCGTCGGGCCTTAGAAATCACCGGTGTTACCGCCGGTGTTGACTGAAGGTTTGCCGGGGCTGCCAGGGATTATTTTGTACCGGGCCCGTCGTTGATGTCACAGGGAGCGGGTTGACGATAGCGCTGCTGCGGCAGGAAGCGCAGGGTTTTGGGGTACCAATGATAGGTTTCCGCCGGCAGCGTCTTGGCGGCAACAGGCGTGGGGGATTGTGAGCCATCTTTCCGGTAGGCGTATTCCATGATTTTGCCGGAAACCTGGATAGTTTGCCCATCAGCGCCGAAATTCACGGCGTAATTGTGCGTGATAAAACCGTTGAACGGCCTTTTGGAACCGCCGACGTTCATACCCTGTTTGTAGGCATGTTTCCATAACGAGATGAGTTTGCCGTCCTTTAGAGCGGCGATTTCGGCCGAGTCATGCACGCAGTCGCGGGTTTCCTTATCCACGTATACAAACATGACCGTTTGTCCCAATGCCGGCAATACCGGTCCCGCCATTATCTTGCCGACGGCTCCCACCGAGAGTGCCGCCAGAGGTTGACCCGCGCAATTCGCCGCAAACAGCGCACCCCATTCCGGTGACAGCCACGCCAGCCCAATCCAGTTGATGTGTGGCCGATCGGTTTGGAACACCTCGATGGGGTGATAGATCAGGGAATTCTGCGGACTGTAGCGCAGGCGCTGTTCCGGATGTGTGGTGTTGTACCAGTCAATCAGAGCTTGGGGAGTAGGCGTGTGACAGGCTTCCGCAGCCTGTACGCGCGTGCCACAGCACGCGCAAAACAACACTGCCATGAGGCTGATGCCGATGGCCCGCGCTTTATCCATAACCGCCAAGTGGTCCCCTGTGCCGCCGATCAGGCTGTCAGCCGCCGGTAGGCTTCGCGGTATTTCTCCGCGGTTTTGGCGATGACCTCCGCCGGCAAATGCGGCGCCGGAGGTTTCTTGGGCCAGTCCAGGGTTTCCAGGTAGTCGCGCACGTACTGCTTGTCGAAGCTGGGCGGGCTGATGCCGGGCCGGTAGCTGTCGGCGGGCCAGAAGCGCGAGGAATCGGGCGTTAAGACCTCATCAATCAGCACCAGTTGTCCGCCGTCGTCCAGGCCGAATTCAAATTTGGTATCGGCGATGATAATGCCGCGTGTGAGCGCATGCGCGGCAGCATACGCATATAGCTGGATGCTTTTTTCCCGGACCTTTTCCGCCAGCGGCCGTCCCAACAGCCGGGCGGTTTCCTCGAACGAGATATTTTCGTCATGCTGACCCTTGGGCGCCTTGGTGGCGGGCGTGAAGATCGGTTGCGGCAGCGGGTCTGCGAGTTTGAGCCCCTGCGGCAGCACGATATCGCAGAGCGCCCCGGTTTTCTGGTAATCCTTCCAGCCGGAGCCGATGAGATATCCGCGCACCACCGCTTCGATGGGCAGGGCCTTGAGCTTGCGCACCAGCATGGCGCGGTCCTTTAGCAGCGCCTGCTCGGCGGGATCCTTCACCACATCGGCGAGCGCGAGCGCCGTCAGCTGGTTCGGAATGATGGGTTGCGTGCGCTCGAACCAGAAGCGCGAAATACCGGTCAGCACCGCACCCTTGCCGGGAATCGGGTCCGGCAAGACCACGTCGAAAGCCGAGAGCCGGTCGCTGGTGACGATCAGCAGATGTTCCGGTCCGGCAGCGTAGATGTCGCGTACCTTGCCGCGGTGAACCAGCGGCAGGTTCTTGAGATGGGTTTCGAAAACGGCGGCGGGCATGGCCGGTACCCTGGGGGTTCGGTATGGATGCGGTATCTTGCTGAATGCAAGCTACGGCGGCAAGGCTTGACTCCCGCATGTGTAATAAAGGTAAGGTTTGCAGGGTCTTGGGCTATACTACCCGTTCCTGAACCGGCTTCTTCTAACCGAGTCACGACGTTGCGGCGACGACAGAAAAGAAATCTTTCTTTGATGATGGCAGCAACCGTACTGGGGCTGTCACTGTGGATGCCGTATTGCCTCGCCATGCGGGCGATGCCGTCAATGCCGGCGGGCGCTCAATGCGCCCAGACCATGGGTGGCCAGTCAGGAATGAATCAGCATTGCGCGCAACCGCAAGCGACTGCAAGCTATCTGAGCGCCAAAGCGGCGAGCGCCAGCATGCCAAACTGGCAGCCGCTTGCGACCGTCATTCCGATCTCCCTCACGCCTGCCTACCGCATGCAGGCGCGCCCGGGCTTTTTTGTGAATTTTTCTCCATCCTCTCTTCTGCCACTTAATCTGCGTTACTGCGTTTTCCTGAAATAGCGATTCCTTGAGCATCTCAGTTTCCTGTCAATCGACAGGAGCGTTGTGCGTGCACGAGGAGTCGTTCCATGTCATTTATATACGGGATTTTACGCGGCGGCATCGTCAGTGCCGCCCTCATGTTATTGCCGGTGGCTGCGCTCGCTGAGACCGCACCGCTGGCGATGCAGCAGGCGGTCACGCTGGCGCTGCAACACGACAGCGTGTTGCAGCAATTGGCCGCCGAGAAGCAATCGGTTTTGGCTCAGGCAACCGCCGCCGGCCAGTTGCCGGACCCCAAGTTGAGCGCCGGCATTGTCAACCTGCCCACCAACAGTTTCGCGGTAGGCCGGGATTCCATGACCATGCAGGTCATCGGCCTCTCGCAGGAATTCCCCGCCGGTCATACGCGCTCGCTGGCGGAAAAGCGCGGCCAGCAGCTCGCCGATGCCCAGCAGGCGAAAATCGTGGAACGCCGTCGCGAGGTGGCGCAGCAGGTGCGCGAGACCTGGTTGCAACTGTATTACGCCATGCACGCCATCGTCCTGGTGCAGCAGAGCGAAGCGTCATTCCAGCAGCTCGCCGACATCGCCAAAGTCCGTTACGAGAACGGCAGCGGCACGCAACAGGAGTGGCTGCGCACGCGGCTTGAACTTGCCACCCTGAAAGAGCGGGAACTGGATTTGCAGAATGAGATTCGCACGGCGCGCGCCGCGCTGGCACGCTGGCTGGGCGACGACAACATTCAACGTCCGTTGCCGGACACCTTGCCGGTACTTCCCGCGCCAGCTTCCTATGACGCTATCCTGAATGCGCTGCCGAGTCATCCTCTGGCCGAAACGGACAATGCGCAGATTGCCGCGGCCCAAACCGGCGTGGATATTGCCAAGCAGGCTTACCGACCCATCTGGGGTGTAGACCTGAGCTATGGCCACCGACCCGGTGGGGATGCAACCGGCCCATTCACCAACATATTTTCCGCCATGGTGTCCGTGAGCCTGCCGCTTTTCACCGGCCAGCGCCAGGACCAGACCGTCGACGCGGCCCAGGCCCAGGCCAGCACCAGCATCGATGCCAGGGACAATCAATTGCGTGAACTCAAGCGTGATCTCGACGAGAACTGGGCGCGTTGGCAGCAACTTCGGGAACTGCAATCCCTCTACGACCAGACCGTGTTGCCGGATTCGAGCGCCGACGTGGCCGCCGGGTTCGATGCTTACCGCAACGGCGGCGGCGATTTCTTCGAACTGGTGCGTACTCAGGTGGGCGAACTCGACGCGCGCATGCGTCGCCTCAAGATTGAGACCGATCTGGACAGTGTGAAAGCCGCACTCCTGTATCTCGCGGGAGAAAAGTCATGAATACCTCACGCATTTTCATTGTGTTGACGATGGCGGTGTTACTTGCGGCCTGCGGTCATTCGACCCCAGGCACGCAAGTTGCGGCCTCCCGGAAACCGGCACAAACGGGCGGGCGGAAAATCCTCTATTACCGCGCCCCCATGAACCCGAGCCTTACCTCGCCGGTTCCGAAGAAAGACAGCATGGGCATGGATTACATCCCGGTGTACGCCGGTGAGGCCGGAGGCGCGGCCGGTACCCTACGCATCTCACCTTCTGTGGAAGAAAACCTCGGTATCCTTACGGCGCCGGTAGTGCGCGAGGATCTGCACCGCCTGATCCACACCGTGGGCTACGTTGACTACGACGAGAGCGCGGTGATGCGGCTGCACACCCGCGCCGCCGGCTGGATCACGGAACTGCCGCTCACCTCCACAGGTGAGTTGGTACGCAAGGGGCAACTGCTTTTCAAGCTGTATGCCCCCACGCTGGTGACTGCCGAGCAGGAATACCTGCAAGCCCTTAAAGGAGGCAACGCCACCTTCATCCAGGCGTCCGGCAAGCGCCTGCGCGCCCTCGGCATCGCCGACGACGAGATCGCGCGGCTCAAGCATATCCATAAGCCGAGCAAGAGCATCGCTTACTACGCAGAGCGGTCCGGCGTAGTGGAGATGCTGAACGCCCGCCCCGGCCTGTACGTGACACCGGACACGGAAGTGCTGCGCCTGGGGGTGCTCTCGAATGTCTGGCTGGTCGCCGAGGTGTACGAGACCGAGGCGGGTTGGGTGCGGGTGGGTGACAAAGCGGAAGCGCGCCTGGCTTCCACGCCAGGCGAGGTGCTGCACGGCACGGTGAATTTCATCTATCCGCAACTCGATCCGGTGACCCGCACCCTCAGGGTGCGCATGACCTTCGCCAATCCCGACGTCAGGCTGCTGCCCAACATGTACGCCGACGTGACGATTGACGGTGCACCCGAGAAAAACGTGCTCACCGTTCCTGCGGAAGCCTTGATTCGCACCGGGAATGAAAACAATCGCGTCATCCTGGCGCTCGGCAATGGGCGCTTCCGGGCACAGGCGGTGACCCCCGGCATTGAGAGCGGTGGACGAGTGGCGATCCTAACGGGTTTGACCGAGGGCGAAACCGTGGTCACGTCAGGCGAGTTCCTGATTGACTCCGACGCGAGTCTCAACGCCAGCTTACAGCGCCTGTCCGTTGGCAACGATAACACCCCTGGGGGTGGCCAATGATCGCCAAGATCATTCGTCTCGCGCTCAGTAATCGCGGACTGATGGTGCTGCTGGCGCTGGTGATCACGGCTTGGGGCATTTACGCCATCCAGCACATCTCATTGGATGCCATCCCGGATCTCTCGGACACTCAGGTAATTATTGACACCAAGTACCCCGGCCAGGCGCCGCAGGTGGTCCAGGACCAGGTGACCTATCCGCTCACCACCATCATGTCCTCGGTGCCGCGCAGCACCCAGGTTCGCGGCTATTCCAGCTTCGGCGAGTCTTACGTGTACGTAACCTTTCAGGATGGCACCGACCCCTACTGGGCGCGTTCACGAGTGCTGGAATACCTGAGCCAGGTGAAATCCCAGTTACCGGCCGGCGTGCAGCCGGTGCTGGGACCGGATGCCACCGGCGTAGGCTGGGTGTACGAGTACGCACTGGTGGACAGGAGCGGCAAGCACGACATTTCCCAGCTCACCACGCTGCAGAACTGGTTTCTGAAGTTCCAGTTGCAGCGGGTGCCGGGCGTGTCTCAAGTAGCCACCATCGGCGGCATGGTGCAGCAGTACCAGGTGGTAGTGGACCCCAACAAGCTGCGCGCCTATGGCATTCCACTGGAAAAGCTGCGTATGGCCATTGAGCACGGCAATTCGGAAACCGGCGGCTCGGTCATCGAGATGGCGGAGGCCGAGTACATGCTTTTGGCAAGCGGATACATCAAAAGCATACATGATCTGGAGGAAATCCCGCTGGGGGTCAATCAGAATGGCACGCCGATCCTGCTGAAAGACGTGGCACGCGTGCGCATCGGCCCGGAGGCGCGCCGCGGCGTGGCCGATCTCAACGGCCAGGGTGAAGTGGTGGGTGGCGTGGTGGTGATGCGCTACGGAGCCAATGCTCTCAAAGTGATCGAAGCCGTCAAGCAGAAACTTCAGGAACTAAAGCCCAGCTTGCCGGCGGGCGTGGAAGTCGTGCCCACCTACGACCGCTCGAAACTGATTCACAGGGCGGTGGATACGCTCAATCACAAGCTCATCGAGGAACTCATCGTCGTGGTCCTGGTGTGCGCCCTGTTTCTGCTGCACCTGCGCTCCTCGCTGGTGCTGATTATCAGCTTGCCGCTTGGCGTCCTGGTGGCCTTCCTTATCATGTATCTGCAGGGCATCACTGCCAACATCATGTCGTTGGGCGGCATCGCCCTCGCCATCGGCGCCATGACGGATGCCGGCATCGTCATGATAGAAAACCTGCACAAACATTTCGAGCACACGCCGCCCACCCGCGAGGACCGCTGGCGCATTGTTTATGAAGCCGCGGCCGAAGTGGGGCCGCCTTTGTTCTTCTCGCTGCTGATCGTGGCACTGTCGTTTCTGCCGGTGTTTACCATGCAGGGCCAGGAAGGTCGGCTGTTTAAACCCCTAGCCTCCACCACGACCTATGCCATGGCCAGTGCCGCGGGTCTCGCCGTCATGTTGCTGCCATTACTTATGGGGTATTTCGTGCGCGGCCGCATCCTGTCAGAGCATCGCAATCCCATCAATCGCGGGCTGATCGCGGTTTACGGGCCGTTGATTCGCTGGGTGGAACGCGCGCCCTGGCTCGTGGTCTGCATCGCCGGGGTACTGGTCATTGCAACCCTCTGGCCCTTGAGCCGTCTGGGTTCGGAGTTCATGCCGCCATTGAACGAAGGCACGCTGCTGTACATGCCGAGCCTGCTGCCGGGCCTGTCCATCGGCAAGGCCCAGCAATTGCTGGAACAGACCGACCGGCTCATCAAGACGGTGCCGGAGGTGCAAACCGTGTTCGGAAAAGCGGGAAAGGCCGAGACCGCGACGGATCCCGCGCCGCTCTCCATGTTCGAGACCGTGGTGACGTTCAAACCACAATCCGAGTGGCGGCCGGGCATGACCTGGGACAAACTCAAGCAGGAACTCAACGACCGCTTGCAACTGCCGGGTGTCACCAACTCATGGGTGTTTCCCATCCGCAACCGCATTGACATGACATCCACGGGCATCAAAACCCCAGTGGGCATCCAGATCTCGGGTCCTAGTCTTGACGTGATCCAGCAAATTGGCGGACGCCTGGAATCCATTTTGCACAATGTCCGCGGAACCGCCTCGGTGTACGCGGATCGCACCGTGGCGGGGCGTTACGTGGACATTAATATCAACCGGAACGCCACCGCACGCTTCGGCCTCAATATCAGCGACGTGCAGGACGTGATCAAGACCGCCGTGGGCGGCATGAGCGTGACGGAAACTGTACAAGGTCTGCAACGTTTCCCGGTGAACCTGCGCTATCCGCGCGCCTGGCGCGATTCCCTGCAACGCCTCAAGGAGCTGCCACTCATTACGCCCACGGGCGCCACCATTCCCTTGTCGCAGGTGGCGCAGGTGCGCGTGGTCAATGGGCCGGATATGATCGAGAGTACCAACACGCGCCCCACGGGTAATGTGTACATCGACATCCGCGGGCGGGATCTCGGTTCCTACGTGGCCGCTGCGCAGGCGGCGGTAGCGAAAGAGTTGAAATTGCCGGCGGGCTACACGCTCACCTGGGCCGGGCAATACCAGTACCTTCAACGTGCGGATGCACGCCTCAAACTGATCGTGCCGCTGACGCTGTTTTTGGTTTTGTTACTGCTGTATTTCAACTTTCGCAGCTTCATCAAGGCGCTCATTATCATGGCAACGTTGCCACTCTCGATGGTGGGTGGTGTTTGGTTGCTATGGTTACTCAACTACAATCTGTCCGTGGCCGTGTACGTGGGCTTCATCGCCTTGGCCGGTGTAGCGGCCGAAACCGGCGTGGTGATGCTGGTGTACCTGGATGGTGCGCTTAAGCGCCGCCAGGAACTCGCTGCGGCCGAGCAACGTGCATTCACGCATGAGGATCTGAAGACGGCCATTGTGGATGGCGCGGTACTGCGTGTGCGTCCCATTATGATGACCGTGACGGTCATCATCGCCGGTCTTTTGCCCATCATGTTCGGCGGCGGCACCGGTTCTGAAGTGATGCGCCACATCGCCGCACCCATGGTGGGCGGCATGGTCAGCGCCACGGTGTTGGCACTGCTGGTGGTGCCGGCGGTGTATTACCTGTGGCAGCGGCATATGCTCAAAACCACCACCACCGAAAAATGAGCCAGTCTCGTCAGTCAGGATTAGTCTCCTGTTTCACTCTCTGTTCCCGGCGTGTGTATGCAACGATTCAATGATGGGGCAACTGGGTTTTCCGCGTGTTGTTTCACATTGCCGCAGGAGTTTTAGCAACGCGTGTTCGATGCGTTTCAGACCGGCGATGCGTTCCTGCACGATGTCGAGCTTCGCCCGCGCCAGCCGTTCCACGGCACGGCACCCGCCAACTTTTGTCAGGCTTAGCAATTCCGCAATTTCCCTGAGGCTGAAACCCAGTTCCTGCGCGGCGCGGATGAACCTCAGGCGCTCCACGTCGGCTGCCTGGTAACGGCGGATGGCGCCATAGCCGCGCGCTGGCTCCCGCAACAACCCCTGGCGCTGGTAGTAGCGTACGGTTTCTACACCCACGCTCGCGGCTTTTGCCAGTCCGCCAATGGTTAATGCGCTCATGATCGGCCTCTTGACTCCGTACTGGGGTACAGGGAGTAGTCTAGCGCCATCTGGAAATTAGAGAGCGGTTCATGGGTAAAGGCTGGTTGACGGGCGGTATTCTGGCGGCGGTCGGCGCCTCGCTGTGCTGCGTGGTGCCGCTGGTATTCGTGAGCCTGGGCATCGGTGGCGCCTGGCTCGCCAATCTGCAATGGTTCGAGCCTTACCGGCCATATTTTATTGCGGCCACCGTATTATTTCTCGGGCTCGCTTTTCGCGCCCTGTATCTGAAACCGATCCGCTGTCAACCCGGCGAGGCCTGCGCCGATCCGCGCGTACGCCGCCGCCAACGGATGATTTTCTGGAGTGTTGCGGTTGTCCTGATCGTGTTGATTGTCATCCCCTGGTTTGCACCTCTTTTTTATTGAGGTTGAGGAGTTCATCATGCGTACTGGTATTGCCGGATTGATTTTGTTCTTTACCTTGGCCGTGGGGGTGTTTGCCGCCGCCATCAACAATAACGTTGTGTTGGACGTGCCGGGCATGACCTGTCCGTTGTGTCCCATTACCGTGCGTAAGGCACTGGAACGCGTGCCCGGGGTGGAAAAGATTTCGGTGGATTACCCGGCGCGCAGCGTGCGCGTCGAGTATGACGCTTCCCGCACCAATGTCGCGGCGCTGCTCAAGGCCACGGCCGATGCCGGCTATCCCGCTAAGCCGGAAAAGCCGAGCCGGCCATGAATACCGTGAACCCAACCGGCAGGGAAAACCGGGAACTGGCCGCCCATCGGGAGTTCGGCGAAATCAGCCGCGGCACCGCTCGCCATCTCAAATTCATGCGCCAGGACACACTCTTCAGCGACGGTGTACTGCCGGCGCGCATCAAGACGCTGGCCGCGGCATTGTGGAGCGTGAGCGCGCGCTGCGAACCCTGCATCCAGTTTTATATGCAGAAGGCTCATGAGCTCGGCGCCAGCCGCGAGGAGATCGGCGAAATGCTGGCGGTTGCCTCCACCATGGGCGGCTGCGTGGGCGAGACCTGGGCCGCGAAAGCGTTTTCCATGGTACAGGACAAGCCGCCGAACGATACCTGCTGCAAAACCTGAGTCCGGTGCGGGCCGCTGCTTTTCAAGTACCCCGCCGCCAATATAAATCAGGATGCGCCAATATCCTGGCTGAGGAGAAGCGCTTATGACGGAATGCCGCTCTGGCCGCAAAACCGACTTGCTCGGTTCTCGCTGGGCGCTGTTGCTGTGGTGGGGACCTTGGGTGCTTATTATTATCGGGGGAATCACTGCCCTATCTGGGAATACTGCACACACCGTGCTGTGGACGGTCGGTTTTGCCGTGGCCGGCGTTGCCTGTCTCGTGAACGCGCGCCGCTGCGGGCGGCGCCATTGTTTTTACACCGGGCCGTTGTATCTTCTGGCAGCTCTTGCGTCTTTACTCTACGGACTGGGTGTTTTGCCCCTGGGCATGAACGGTTGGGGCTGGATTGTCGGCAGCGCCGTGGCGGGCAGCCTGGTTTTCTGTTGCGTGCTGGAAAAGCTGTTTGGACAATATGCCAAGGGGCCGCCAACCACAAAAACTACGGATTGAATTCATGGACAATTGAATAATTGTCGGCGAGATGTTTGCGAATAGCATCAACCACATTGATATCCGCCGTGAGTTCGGTCCCTATGCGGGCGTGGTGTACGCGCACAGTTACGGAAACACCGCCGACTATCTGCGCTAGGCGGGAGTCGTCATGTTGGTGTACCTGGATGGCGCTCTCAAGCGGTGCAGGAGCGCACCGCGGCCGGGCAACGCTCCTTCACTGATGAAGATCTGAAACAAGCCATCATCGACGGCGCCGTGCTGCGTGTACGACCCATCCTCATGACCGTGACGGCCATCATCGCCGGTCTTTTGCCCATCATGTTCGGCGGCGGCACCGGTTCTGAAGTGATGCGCCACATCGCCGCACCCATGGTGGGCGGCATGGTCAGCGCCACGGTGTTGGCACTGCTGGTGGTGCCGGCGGTGTATTACCTGTGGCAGCGCCGCAGGTTGGAAAGCATGAAGTAAGCTGTTGTTGGCGGCAGTGTGCCGGCTGGAGGAGAATGTATGTGGTATTACGTGGTGAAAGTGGCGGTTTCAGCCGCCCTGATTGTGCTTGTGTCCGAGATTGCCAAGCGTAGTTCAGTATTCGGTGCGCTGTTGGCCTCATTGCCGCTGGTATCGTTGCTGGCGTTCGTGTGGTTGTATTACGAAACCGGCGACATTAGGAAAATCAGCCGGCTGTCACTGGATATTTTCTGGTTGGTAATTCCTTCGCTGCTGTTGTTTTTGATTCTGCCCTGGCTGTTGCGGCGGGGCCTCACCTTCTGGCCCAGCCTGCTGCTGGCCTGCGCGGCCACGATGGTGGCCTATGGGGTAGCGCTCACAGGTTTACGACGATTCTTCACGTGACAATCGGTTGCTGGTCTTTAGATTTGCGCAGTGGCGGCACCCACTCTCATGGGATAATGCGACTTTCAGCAATTTGAGCCGGATTCCATGGGTTGGTGGGGAGCCATCATCGGCGCGTTGCTGGGTTGGGCGGTCGGCCGGTCTTGGGGCGCGTTGCTGGGGGCGTTGCTGGGTTACAGCCTGGCTGCCAGCCGTGTACGCGTGAATTGGGCGCATCTGAACCCGGGACGTGCGCAGGCAGCGTTCTTCAACGCCACTTTCTCGGTGATGGGCTGCATCGCCAAGGCCGACGGCCGGGTCTCGGAAGACGAGATCCGTGCCGCCCGCGCCGTGATGGCGCAGATGAATCTGAGCGCGGCACAGCAGCACGCCGCCATCGAACTGTTCAACCAGGGCAAACAGCCGGATTTTCAGCTGGACGCGGTACTCATCCACTTTCGCAATGAATGCGGCGGTTATCCGGCGCTGCTGCGCATGTTTTTGCAGATACAGCTGGCGGCCGCACTGGCCGACGGCGTGCTGCACCCGGCGGAGCAGGCGATGTTTACGCGCATCTGCACGCTGTTGGGCATCGCGCCCGTAGAGTTGCATCGCTACGAGGAATTTATCCGTGCCCAACAAACTTTTGGCGGCGGGCGCGGACCCTCGCGGCCCCAACCTGACAGGCTGGCGGCGGCCTATCAGACCCTGGGCATGAAGTCTGGGAGCAGCGACGAGGAAATCAAGCGCGCTTACCGGCAGCTCATGAAAGACAACCATCCTGACCGGCTGGTGGCGCGCGGTCTGCCGGAGGAGATGCTGAAACTCGCCCAGGAAAAGACCCAGCAGATCAACGTCGCCTACGAGGCCATCAAGACCGCCAGGGGCATCAAGTAGGTGCTATCGGCCGATAGGTGCGGTTTCGCCGTATCCATTCGATGCAGGCGTGGTTCATGCCGCTTTATTATATTTTGCTACTCGCAGCGATAACGAATGGATATGATGAGCCATGAATTAAATTCTGCTTTGGATACGCTCGAAGGAACAGCGCTTACCCGGAGATATTGCGAGCATGCTGGATAACGCGTTCCCGGGCGTCGGCAAGTCTGTGCAAAAACAACCGCACTTCGTTCCGGAATCCCGCTTCGGTTTCTGGTTTCTGGGCACGCGTACCTGGGAGCAGCATGTCATCCAGATCACCCTCGATGATTTGGGGCCTCTGATCAGCGCACCGCGGAAAGCGTATGCGGTGGTGCTGGATGCGGGTTGTGGCCAGGGTCGGGCATTGCATCTGTTGCACTCCAGATTTCGGCCGCAACGGCTGATTGGCCTGGATGCGGAGGATAAGGCACTGATGCGCGCCCGCAAGCAAGCCGCAAACCGGGGCCTCGATGTGGAATTATTGAAAGGCGATTGTGCCGCCATCGCCTTGCCGGACCAAAGTATTGATTTGCTGTTTTGCCATCAGACCTTCCATCACCTGGTGCACCAGGAAAAGGCGCTGGCGGAATTTTACCGGGTACTCAAACCTGGCGGCGTTCTGTTGTTCGCTGAATCCACGCGCGCCTATATCTGTACCTGGGTTATCCGTTTTCTATTCCGGCATCCCATGGAGGTGCAGCGCAGCGCCGATGAATACCTGGCGATGATCCGCGGCGCGGGTTTTGTTTTTGAACCGCGGAATGTGTTGCTGCCCTATCGTTGGTGGAGCCGAACCACCTTGGCGGGGGTGCTGGAACTATGCCGCTTGCGGCGCGTGCCGCCGCCGGGTCAACGCGAGGAGACGCTGGTGTATATGGCCGCTGTCAAGCCGGGCTAGACGTTTGCCAAGCCTGCATTCGTGGAGCCGCACAGACTCAGTCGTAGAGCGAATAGGCTCCCATCATCGCCACACCGATCACCAGCAATCCCAGGATCAGATTGATGAGCATGACGATGCGGATCTGGTTCATGGCCTTGCCTGCCGCGGCCTCGTCGTTGACTTCCACACTGTGCCGTAAACGCCGGTAGCCCGCAAAGAACACATGTGCGAACAGCAGCATCATCAGGATGCCGAGCGCCAGCATCAGGTTTACGAAGGGTGGTGACTGTTTGAAACCACCGAAGGCGCTGAACAGCATGTAGAAACCCGTTGCCAGCAGCACCAGAATGGCAATCCACACCCACGGGAAGAAACGCCCGAACACCGCGGCCCACAAGTGCGCGCGCGCCAGGGCAGTGTGGCCTGCGAGCGCCGGCCGCAACGCCACGTAAGCGAAGAACATGCCGCCCACCCAAATGACGGCCGACAGCACGTGCAGTGCAATGGCGATGGCGTTCATGGATGATTGCTCCGTTGTTGGTTGCCGATGGCGCGGCTGGCTCGCCAGCCGGCCGATAGGGTAGAGTGTAGCGCCAACGACGCCACAGGGTAACCGGGAACGCTCATGCGGGATTTTCGCATCGCCCCTTCGATTCTATCCGCCGATTTCGCCCGCCTGGGCGAGGAAGTGGATGCCGTTCTCAAAGCCGGCGCTGACCTGATCCATTTTGACGTGATGGACAACCATTACGTACCCAACCTCAGCATCGGGCCGGTAGTATGCGCAGCGCTGCGCAAGCACGGGGTAACGGCCCCCATTGACGTGCATCTGATGGTGAAACCGGTGGACCGGCTGATCGGTGATTTCGCCAAGGCCGGGGCCACCGATATCACCTTCCACCCGGAAGCCAGCGAGCACGTGGACCGCAGCCTGCAACTGATTCGCGATAACGGCTGCAAGGCCGGATTGGTATTCAATCCGGCCACGCCGCTGACCCACTTGCAGCATGTCATGGAAAGGCTGGACATGGTTCTCATCATGTCCGTGAATCCCGGCTTTGGCGGCCAAGCGTTCATCCCCGCGAGCCTGGTCAAACTGCGCGAGGCACGCGCACTCATCGAGAAAAGCGGCCGCGACATCCGCCTGGAAATTGACGGCGGCGTGAAGCTGGACAATATCCGCGAAATTGCCCATGCCGGCGCCGACACGTTCGTGGCCGGTTCCGCGATTTTCGGCACCCCGGATTACACCGCCGTGATCAAGGCAATGCGGCGTGAGCTGGCGAAAATTTCAAGCGGGTAGGGTATGAGCCGCGCCGGCTGCCCGGCATTAGAAATGGATCGTGTACGCGATGCCGATGCCGTAATTCTCGAAACTGGTGTTGAAGCCGTCAATTTTGCGGTTGTTGAGCATTCTGCCTTCAAACCGCACATCCCAGTGGCCAAAATGGAACTGCCAGCGCCACGTCTGGTAAAGAAAAAGCTGCGCCGTGCTGCTGACCGGCATGGAGGTGGCGATATAGTTGTTTCCGTTGGGGGTGTAAAAGATCGGATTACCGCTAAAGTGCCACAGCGCCACGCCCAGTCCGTAGCCAAATAGCCAGTAACTGTCGGTGCCAGGATAGATTGGCCCCAAGCGCAGGTAGATGAACGGCGCGCCCGCCAGATAATCGCCGCTGACACGGGAACCGATATTCTGGCCTATGATCGCGCTGCTCCCGGGGACATTTTGGAAAGAGGTGTTCTGCTGGCCGAAGGATCCGGTGAAGTTCAGACCCAGCACCGCGTCACCGTACTTCATGGGCATGTCGGCGACAATGTGTTCAGGGCTGACGTAGTCGAGGATGGGCACGGTTCGGCCATTATCCGTGAGCTGGGCTTTGGTGTTGCCGTTGAACATCTTGAACGTTCCCTGATCATAGCTTCCGCCCAAAACGATTGATTGCACGCTCAGGGCTTTGGCAACCTCGTCAATCACGTTCTGATCCTGCCCCGAAGGAGGGCTGTCGCTGGAGCCGCTGTCGGCGAGCGCAGACAACGGCAGCAGATATAGCAGCAGCAAAAAGCCAGTGGATACGGCGAGCTTCATGTTGTTTTCCCTTTCAGTACCAGTGATAGCCGAACAGAATGCGGGCATCACTCCGGCTGTTTCCGGTGGACAAGCTCAGCCCTTGGCCTTCGAAGCCGTTCACTTCGAACACAATGGACCAGCGGCTGCGGCTTTCCCAGCCCATGGCGAAGCCCAGGCCTGGCCCATAGGTGCTCGCGCTGATGGTGCCGTTGCTGCGCACCAGTTCATCGTGAAACAGGAACTGCGCCCCCAGAAACCAATCGCCGATCCAGCGTCGTGCCTGCAGGCCGGCGGCGCCATTCATGATCGCGTAAGGGTTATCGGTGTGTTCGTACGAGATTTCGATGTAGGGATTCAGCGACCAGTCCGGATTGATCGCCATTTGCGCGTCTGCCGTGAGGCTCAGCCCGCGGCCGGTGCCATAGCGTGAGGAATCGCTGCTGTGCACCGGTCCAAGATACAAGCCCAGGCCATTGCCAGGCTCGGCCTGCACAAGACCGGTCCAGCCTGAGAGTGCAACGGCAATAAAAACGAGCGGCGCGGCCCTCAGAGCCAACCCGAACTTTCCCATGCTGATCTCCCCAATGATCGGTATGCAGTTGTAGTTTTGTGGATACCGTCGCTAATATTCATACATAAAGCTATACGTATCGTCAAGCGCCACCCGGACTGCGGCTTGATGTCCCGTGAGTCGTATCCGGATTTTTAATAATGGGTTTCCATTGCCTTGAAGATTGATCCGAAAGATAGCGTTACGGCACTCGTGGCCTTTGACCTGGACGGCACGCTGGCCGACAGCGCGCCCGACATCGCCCGCGCCGTGGACCGCATGTCGCAAGCGCTGGGCAGAGCCGCGCCCGGTCTTGAACAGGTGCGGGAATGGGTCGGCGACGGGATACGCCGTCTGGTGAAGCGCGCACTCACCGGCACACAGGAGGGTGAGCCGGAGCCCGGGTTGTATGCGCGTGCGTTCGAGATCTTTCGCCGCAGCTACCGCGCGCATCTGGCGGTGGAAACCCGTCTGTATCCCGGCGCCCTGGCAGTGTTGCGGCAGCTGCAGGAACGTGGCTATGGCCTGGCCTGCATTACCAACAAATCGGCGGAATTCACCGAGCCGCTGTTGGTGGCACTGCGCATTCGCGAGTACTTCGGCGTCGTGCTGTCCGGAGACTCCCTGCCCCGGCGCAAACCCGACCCCGCGCCTTTGCTGTTCGCGGCGCGGCATTTCAAGCTTGATCCGAAACACGGATACATGGTCGGCGATTCCAGGAATGACCTGCTCGCAGCCCGGGCCGCGGGGTTCAGGGCCATCGGTGTGGGCTACGGCTACGGCCAGGATCTGGGTGTGCTTGAGCCCGATGCCTTGTTGGGCTCGCTTACGGAATTAGCGCCACTGCTGGAAAAGTGGACAGTGGGGCTTGCTAGCGCCGGCGCAAGCCGGTATGTTTGACCGGTGGCGCATCCACCGCGCCCCGCTTGCAGGTCCCGCATGTCTTTTTTAGTCAAGCTGAACGGAGTCGAAAAAGCCCGCACCCGGCGATGGTGAGGCCGACGTTTTTGCGTATTTAAGCAAATCGTTGTTTTCCGTTTTCAGAGTGACCGTGGCATGGATCATCAGCAGTTTGACGCTTTCCGGCGCGCCGGCTTCAATCGCATTCCTGTTACCTGCGAGATTCTGGCGGATCTCGACACGCCCTTAAGCACGTATCTCAAGCTGGCGGACGCGCCCTATTCTTTCCTGCTGGAATCGGTGCAGGGCGGCGAAACCTGGGGGCGCTATTCCATCATCGGCCTGCCGTCACGGGTTCGTATCCGCTACGCCGACGGAGAATTGCGGGTGCAGAGCGCCAATCTGGAGCAACGCCGGCGCAGCGCCGATCCGCTCATGGAAATCGAGGCGCTGCGTCAACAGGCGCGCGTACCGGTGCTGCCGGGCTTGCCGCGTTTCGCCGGTGGATTGGTGGGCTACCTGGCTTTTGATACGGTGCGTAGTATTGAGCCGCGTCTTGCCAAGTACGCCAAACCCGATGTCCTCGGCTGCCCCGATATTTTCCTGATGCAGGCGGATGAGTTCGTGGTGTTCGACAACCTGCGCGGGATACTGACACTGGTGACGCATGCCGATGCCGGCGATCCCGGCGGCTTGCGGGAGGCCGAGCGGCGGCTGGCGGATCTCGCCGCACAGTTGCGTGGGCCGCTGCGCTATCCCTCGGTTCAGGGTTTCTCCGGCAGTGTCGCGGGGGAATTTCAGCCGGGTTTCGGGCGTGCGGATTTCTGCCAGGCGGTGGCGCGGGCACGCGATTACATCCGCGACGGCGATATCATGCAGGTGGTGTTGTCGCAGCGGCTGACCGCGCCGTTCGCCGGTTCGGCCTTGGATGTGTACCGTGCATTGCGCGGTGTCAATCCTTCACCCTACATGTATTACTTGAATTTCGGCGAATTCCAGGTGGTGGGCGCTTCGCCGGAAGTGTTGGTGCGCGTGGAGGATCGCGAAGTGACCGTGCGGCCGATTGCCGGCACTCGCCCGCGCGGACAGACACCTGCTGAGGATGATGCGCTGGCCGCGGAACTGCTGGCGGATCCCAAGGAGCGTGCCGAGCATCTGATGTTGTTGGATCTCGGGCGTAATGACGTTGGCCGCGTGGCTGAGACCGGCAGCGTGCGTATCACCGAGCAGATGCTGATCGAGCGCTATTCCCACGTCATGCACATAGTCTCCGAAGTCAAAGGCCGGTTGCGCGCCGGGCTCGGGCCGCTGGACGCGCTGCGCGCGGCTTTTCCCGCCGGTACCGTCAGCGGCGCCCCCAAGGTGCGGGCGCTGGAGATCATCGACGAACTGGAACCGGTGAAGCGCGGCATTTATTCCGGTGCCGTGGGTTACCTGGGCTGGAACGGCAATCTGGATATGGCCATCGCCATCCGCACGGCGGTGATCAAGGACGGCTACCTGCATGTACAGGCGGGCGCCGGCATCGTGCATGACTCGGTACCCGAGCGCGAGTGGCAGGAAACTCTGAACAAGGGCGAGGCGCTGATCCGGGCCGTGGCCATGACGAGAGGGGCAGCTGTATGAGGCGCAATGCATGTTGCTCATGATTGATAACTACGACTCCTTCACCTACAACCTGGTGCAATATCTGGGCGAACTGGGCGCTGATGTGCGCGTCTATCGTAATGATGCGATTACTCTCGAGCAGCTGGAGCAACTTGGTCCCGAGCGCATCGTGATTTCGCCGGGGCCGTGTACCCCAAATGAGGCGGGAATCTCGCTGGCAGTGATCCAAAAGCTGGGTGGGCGTATCCCGATTCTGGGCGTGTGTCTCGGTCACCAAGCCATCGGTCAGGCGTATGGCGGCCGCATTGCGCACGCCGGCCGGGTGATGCACGGCAAGACTTCCATAATGCATCACACCGGCAAAGGCGTGTTCGCGGACTTGCCCAACCCCTTCGAAGCTACGCGCTATCATTCGTTGGTGATCGAGAAACACTCATTGCCCGAGTGTTTGGAAGTCACCGCTTGGACCAGGAATGACGATGGCAGCCTGGAGGAGATCATGGGGGTGCGCCACAAAACGCTGGCGGTGGAAGGGGTGCAGTTTCATCCGGAATCCATCTTGACCCAGCATGGGCATGCTCTGTTGAGGAATTTTTTGAAAGCGGAAGCCGCTCATTCATCACCCCTCCCCCCTCCCTCTCCCGCAAGGAGAGAGGGCGAGTAAGTCCGCGAGGCCGAAATACGTGGACATCAAAGAAGCTATCAGCCATATCGTGGACCGGGAAGACCTTTCCCGCGCCGACATGGAATCCGTCATGCGCCAGATCATGACCGGCGGCGCCACGCCCATCCAGATCGGCGGATTTTTGGCCGGTTTGCGTGCCAAGGGCGAGAGCGTGGAGGAAATCGCGGCGGCGGCGGCCGTCATGCGCGCATTGGCAGTGCGCGTGGATGTCAGCCAGGCGCACCTGGTGGACACTTGCGGCACCGGTGGTGATGGTGCGCGTCTGTTCAATGTCTCCACCGCCGCCGCCTTCGTGGTGGCGGCGGCTGGCGGACATGTCGCCAAGCACGGCAACCGCGCCATGTCCGGCAGTTCCGGCAGCGCCGACGTGCTGGAGGCGCTGGGAGTCAAACTGGACTTGCCGCCGGAGCGCATCGCCCGGTGTATTCAGGAGATTGGCATTGGATTTCTGTACGCGCCGCAACATCACAGCGCCACCCAGTATGCGGCGGCACCGCGCCGGGAGCTGGGTACGCGCACGTTATTCAATCTGCTGGGGCCGCTCACCAATCCCGCGGGTGCGCCGCACCAGCTTGTGGGTGTGTTCGCGCAGCGTTGGCTGGAACCGCTTGCCAAGGTATTACGCACCCTCGGCAGTCGTCACGTGCTGGTGGTGCATTCCCAGGATGGACTGGACGAGATCAGCATCGCGGCGCCCACCTACGTGACCGAGTTGCAACACGCCCAGCTTCGCAGCTACACCCTGCGGCCGGAGGATTTCGGCCTCCGGTCACAACCGCTGGATGCGCTCAAAGTAACGGATGTGGCCGGCAGCGTGGCGCTCATACGTCAGGTATTTGCCGGCACGCAGGGCGCGGCGTTCGACATAGTGGCGCTTAATGCTGGCGCGGCCATCTATGCGGCTGGCGTGACCAACACGCTGCCGGCGGGCGTGGAGCGCGCGCGGGAAGCCCTGTGCAGCGGTGAAGCGCAACGGCGGCTCGAACGTCTTGCGGAGGCGAGCCGATGAATGCTGCACCTGAGATGCTGAAGCACATTTTGTTGCGCAAGGCCGAAGAAGTGGCGCAGCAAAGCAAACGGCGGCCACTGGCGGATTTGCGCGGGGCGCTTGCGGGCTTGCCACCCAACCGTGGGTTTCTGGCAGCGCTGCAGCGGCGCACCGCTGCCGGTTCGCCGGCGGTGATTGCCGAGATCAAGAAGGCCTCCCCCAGCAAGGGCATCTTGCGGTCGGATTTCGACGTGGCCGGCATCGCTGCCAGCTATGCCGCGGGTGGTGCCACCTGTCTGTCGGTGCTGACGGATAAAACCTACTTCCACGGCGATGCCGCTTACCTGGGCACCGCCAAACAGGCTTGCACATTGCCGGTGCTGCGCAAGGACTTCATCGTGGACCCTTGGCAGGTGTACGAATCACGGGTATTGGGTGCCGATGCCATCCTGCTGATTGTGGCGGCGCTGGGCGACGCCATGCTTGGCGACCTGGCGGCGCTTAGCGACGATCTTGGCATGGATGCGCTGGTGGAAGTGCATGACGAAACGGAGCTGGCTCGGGTTTTACCGTTGAATCTGCCGCTCATCGGCATCAACAACCGCGATCTGCGCACTTTCGAGACACATCTGCAGACGACTCTGGCACTGCTGCCGAGAATTCCCGCTGACCGGATGGTGGTTACCGAGAGCGGCATCGGTACGCACGCGCAGGTGCAGGATTTACGCGCTCACGGCGTGCGGTCTTTCTTGGTCGGTGAAACCTGCATGCGCGCGCCGGATCCAGGCGCGAAACTGCGCGAACTGTTCAGTGATTGAAACCGTTATTTGCCGCGGAGTTGGCGCGGCATTACGGTCTTGTCGCTGGCCGGGCGCGCGCCGAAGACCACGATGGTTTTGCCGTTCGCGGCAATAAGTGATTTGTCTTCCAGCGACTTCAGCACACGTCCCGCCATCTCCCGCGAGCAGCCCACGATGCGTCCGAGTTCCCGGCGGCTCACGCGTATCTGCATACCGTCCGGATGGGTCATGGCATCCGGTTGTGCGCACAGATCCTGCAAGCCGCGCGCAATGCGGCCGCTGACGTCCAGAAAAGCCAGATCCCGTACCTTGAGGGTTATGGTTCCGAGGCGCGCTGCAAGCTGGCCTGCGAGCTCAAACAACAGGTCCGGATCGTTACGGGCGAGTTCACGGAAACGCCGATAACTGATTTCTCCCAACAGGCATTCTTTGCGGGTATGCACCCAGACACTGCACGCGGGTGTTTGCTGAAACAAGCCGGCTTCGCCGAAAAATTCACCGCGATTCAGATAGGACACCACGATCTCGTTGCCATTTTCATCTTTGCTGATGACCGCCACTGAACCCTCCATGACAAAGTACAGGGAACCGGGGGCTTCACCGGCACTGGTGACCATCGTTTTGGCAGCTACGCGCCGCACCTGGCACTGTCCCATGAGGCGATTGATGGCGGCCACACCGAACCGCGGAATTGTTGCGCTGTCCACGTCGCCTTGCACCGATTCCCCAGGATGAGATTGGCGGCGCGAAACACGCCCCTACCGCATCTTTACGCACGGTCGGTGCGACGGTTTACCGGCCGGCGGCCCGCGTTGATTCCTGAAAGGGCGAATTCCTGACCCGGGAAACTGAATGCCTTTGTCCGCGGTTGAAAACCAGATGCCGGAAAGCGTTCGCGGGCGTAATATTCAGGAACGCCCGCCATTGGGAATTGCGCAGAATGATCGAGACAGGTTTTTGATATGACAGGCATAAACAGTTTGTATGTCGCTGCCGGTGTGCTGGCTATCCTCTACGGCGTGGTTATCCTGTGGAGCATCGCCAGCGGTGCCAAGGACGTAAAACAGGAAGACTGGCTGAAATCGGAAGAAATCACCCACAGCCGGTTCAACAGCCTTAAAAACATGCGCCATCTGCTGCAGCCGGAGCGGCAAAACATCAGCTTCAGCCGCAGCCGGGTGCGCGGCTATGCCATGGTGGCGGTGGGGGTTGCCCTTATTGTCCTGGGGTTTACCTGAATGTACCTGGAAACACATGGGGGTGTGAGAAGCCGGCCCCTGAAGAGATTCCCCCGCTAAAGCCAATAGGCGGTTTCAGTCATTAGTTTCGATGTGAACCGCATCAAGGTACGCACCGGCGCCGGCATGGCGCTGCCGCCGGCGTGGGTGGCGATGCGACCGTGGCGGGCTTCGTCCTGTTGCATCTGCTCTAGGATGGCACGGCTTTTATGATCGTCCGCGGGCAGGCGTTGCAGATGTCTGTCGAGGTGTTCAGTCACCTGGCGCTCGGTTTCGGCCACGAAGCCCAGGCTGAATTTATCGCCAACGATCCCTGCCAGGGCGCCGATAGCAAAAGAACCCAGGTACCAGACGGGATCAAGCTTGCTGGCACTGGCATCCAGTTCCTGAAGACGTTGCTCGCACCAGGCCAGATGATCAATTTCCTCGGCGGCGGATTGCGCCATGCCGCTGCGTACCGCATCACTGTGGGCGGTGAATGCCTGCCCTTGGTACAGCGCCTGCGCGGCTACTTCCCCGGCGTGATTGACGCGCATGAGCCGTCCGGAGAGTTGGCCTTCCTGTACGGTTAAATCATCTTGTGTGTGCGCTGCTGCCGGGTTGGCGCGCGCGGCCGTATGGGAGGCAGCCGGGAAGGCGGTGCGCAGCGCCCGATCCAGCTCGGTGATGATGCGGTCCAGGGGGCCGAGGGAGCGGCTGGTGGTCATGCGGGAATTATAGCGCTGACGCACGGCGCGTCGGGCAGTTGCCGCGCCAATAGTTCGAGCGGGTGCAACAGTGGTATTTCCAGGCCGTGACGTTGCAGAGCGGCTCGCAAGTGCAGACTACAACCGACATTCGATGTGACTACGATGGTGGGATGGGTCTTTCCCGCGGCCGTCGCGATGTGATCCGCGAGGCGGTCCGCAATCTGCGGTTCGCTCATCACATAGCTGCCGGCCGCGCCGCAACAGCCGGTGCTGTCCGGCAGAATTTCCAGTTTCAGTTCCGGGATGCGGCGCAACAACTCAGCCACAGACTTACCGGTCTTGAGTACATTTTTCAGGGTGCAGGGAGTATGCAGCAGCACCGTTGCCGGTAAGGGCGTGAATCTGATTTGCTTAAGCTGATCCTGACCGACAAGAAAATCGCTGATATCCCGGCTGCGCCTACTGAATGCAGCGGCACGCGGATCCGCCACCAGCAACGGGTATTCACCCAGGGTCGCTCCGCAGCCGCTGGCGGTATGCAGCAAAGGCATGGTGGTATTGGTGCTGAAGCTGTCCAGGTTTCTGAGGGCCTGTGCCGATGCCTGGGCGGCGCGGCCCGCATGTTGATCCAGGGCGCCGCAGCAAGACTGTCCGTCGGGGATGCGAACGCTATAGCCGAGTGCGTTTAGCACCTCGATACTTGCGCGGATCACCCCAGGTTGGGTGATGCGGGCAATGCAACCCAGGAACAATTCCACTTCCTGCGGGCTGCCGCGTGACGGAAGATTGACGCGATGCCAGCGATGCGGTGCGGCTAACGGCGGCAACATTTTCACAAGCCTCCGCAGCTGCGGAGACACGAATGCAAGCGTGGACAGGCCGAGATGTTGTGTGAGCCACAGCAGGAAATGCAAGCAACGCAGTAACCAGGGATGACGCATGCACACGGCAAACGCTCGCGCAATTCTTGGTTCCTGGTGGCCATGCCGGCCGAGTTCTGCACGCGCGGCGTCGATGAGCTTTCCGTAGGGTACATCCGCAGGGCACACCGCCTCGCAGGCGCGGCAAGCAAGACAGCGATCCAGATGGCCGATGAGGGCTGGCGTAATGCCGAGCGCACCGGTGGCAAAACCCTGCATCAGGGCGATGCGGCCGCGGGGGGATTCGCCTTCATCCAGGGTTTCACGATACGTGGGGCAATGCGGCAGGCACAGCGCGCATTTCACGCACTTGTCGGCGTCGGCAAGCGGGAAACCTTTGGATACCTGCAGCATGTGAATGGATGACCCGCGTACAATTGTGCGAGTGGCTATAATAACAATTCACAACCCGGGCCGTTGGCCGCGGGTTTCATGGATAGAAGGGCTCTCAATCCGACTTGATTTTATGGACTGTATTGACGCTCTGGGAGGAGCGCCATCGTGAAAAAGAAATTCCTGGTTTTTGGGCTTGCGGCGTTTGCGCTGATCAGCAGCAGCGTCTATGCAGACGCGGAGGTAACACAATTGGATGCCAACGTGGCCGCCACCAAAAAAGCCGCGCCCAAGGAAGGCTGGCAGGGCTCGGTTTCCCTCGGCTATCTGGCCACCACCGGCAACACCAATACCCGCAGCCTCAACGCTCAGGCCCTGGCGGGCTATAAATCCGGCCCTTGGCAGGACCTGCTGTCCTTGCAAGCCCTCCAGTCCAGCGAAAACGGGGTGACCACCGCGGAAAACTACGACCTCAATGGCCAAAGCGATTACAGTTTTACCGACATGGATTATATCTTCGGCATGGCGGACTATCTTCGCGATACCTTTAGCGGCTACCAGCGGCGCACTTCCGAAATCCTGGGTTATGGCCGCAGACTGCTCGCCACCGATACCCAGCAACTGGATCTGGAGTTCGGCGCCGGTGCGCGCCAGACTCGCAACACCAACGACACCAGTGACAACGGCCTGGTTGAAATGCTGGCCGCCAATTATCTGTGGAAGTTCGCTGAGAAGAGCAATTTTTCCGAGAATCTAAGCGTGGTTCATGGCACGGACAGTACTTTTACCCAATCCGTCACAGCCCTGACCACCAACCTGGCCGGCGACTTCGCCCTGTCACTGTCTTATAGCGTGAAGCACAACAGCACTGTGTTGCCCGGCTTCAAGAATACCGACACCATCACCGCCGTCTCGCTGGTTTACACCTTCTGAGTGGAGCCGGCAGGAGTAAACTAAGCGGCGTTTGCACCAAGCCGTGTTGCTTTTTCCTTATGTATTACCGCCGCCATATCTTTTTCTGCACCAACAAGCGCGAGGACGGCTCGCCTTGCTGCCAGAACCATGATGCGGATCACATCCGCGGTTACGCCAAGCAGCGGGTGAAAGCCCTTGGGATTGCCGGAGCGGGTGGGGTGCGCGTCAATAAGTCCGGTTGCATGGATCGCTGCAGCGAAGGACCCATCGCCGTGGTTTATCCGGAAGGTGTCTGGTACACCTATTCCGATCTGGCCGACATTGACGAGATCGTCGAGGAACATCTTCTCAGCGGCCGCGTGGTGGAGCGTTTGAAGATATAGTAAGTGATTGAGTTTGCTGCATATTTATCACTGTTTCCCGCAGGCGGTAAGCGCGCGTGCCGGCCGCATGGAGACCCGTAAGTGGTTGAAAAACAAAGGGCTGTCGCGTAGCATTGCGCCCCTTTCAGCGGTTCCCCGGAGTTCTGGTTCATGAAGACTTTCTCGGCCAAGGCAGAAACCGTCAAGCGCGACTGGTATTTGGTGGACGCCAACGGCAAAACCCTGGGCCGTCTGGCCACCGAACTGGCGCGCCGCCTGCGCGGCAAGCACAAGCCCGAATTCACCCCCCATGTGGATACCGGTGATTACCTGGTGGTCATCAATGCGGAAAAAATTCATGTCACCGGTCACAAGCTGGAAGACAAGATCTACCACCGCCACACCGGCTACATCGGCAACATGAAGCACACCAGCTTGGGCAAGCTGCTGGAAGAGCATCCCGAGCGCGCCATCGAAATGGCCGTCAAGGGTATGCTACCCAAGAACCCCCTGGGGCGCGCCATGTTCAAGAAACTCAAGGTGTATGCCGGCGCGGAGCACAAGCACGCGGCCCAGCAGCCCCAGAAACTCGATATCTGAAAACCCGTTTTCCTCAAGAGAAATATCCAATGGCAGTGAGCAGCAATTACGGAACCGGCCGCCGCAAGACTTCCAAGGCGCGCGTGTTCCTGAGACCCGGCAAGGGCCGAATCCTCGTCAACGGCCGTCCCCTGGACGAATATTTCGGGCGTGTGACCTCGCGCATGATCGTGCGCCAGCCGCTCGAAGTGGTGAGCCAACTGGACAGCCTGGATATCACGGTAACGGTGGCCGGCGGCGGCACCACCGGTCAGGCAGGCGCCATCCGTCACGGCATCACCCGTGCATTGATTGATTACGATGAGATCCATCGCTCGCCGCTGCGCAAAGCCGGTTTCGTAACCCGCGATGCCCGCGCCGTGGAACGCAAGAAGGTCGGCCTGCACAAGGCCCGCCGCGCGCCGCAGTACTCCAAGCGTTAATTTTCCAGTTAATCCTGAGCTTGTCGGACAGGGTGTTTTGGTGGGAGCGCTCGTACAGCGCGATGGATTATCGTCGCGGTGAATGTCACCGCTCCTACAAGACGGGCATTAGCGGGTATTCAGGTCACGTTGTCAGCCGCGCTAAGTTAAAGCTTCTGGGAGTTTGGGGGGATCGTCTAGCGGTAGGGCTCGTTGCACTGCGACGAGCGCCGAGACAGGAAGTCGAGGCCGGTAAGCCCGCCAGGGATGGTTCCCTAGGTTAAAATTCCCGACCTCATTATTTTGGGGGATCGTCTAGCGGTAGGACTGCGGACTCTGACTCCGCCAACCTAGGTTCGAATCCTAGTCCCCCAGCCAACCACAAAAAGAACCCGTCCCGATGACGGGTTTTTGTTTGAGGTTGATGTCTCTATGCTCAACGTTCCGAGCCCCACCCAGTATCGTCACTTTCCATCCCGACATCGATGCCTGATTCAGGTGAAAGTTTAAGTTCGTTTGTAAGCTGGTATTCGCTCAGCAGTTCCAGATGAGCCGGGTCGTGCCTCAAACCCAGAATAACCAGGCGCATATTATTATTGAGAATCGTTCTAACGGCGCATCCTTGCCTCAACGAGTAATCTTTTCCACTCTATCTCCATAGCCTACCAGCAGCACATCCGCCGGCCTGCGGGCGAACAGGCCCACGTTCACCACACCCGTAATCTGGTTGATTTGCGCTTCCAAGGCCGGCGGGTCCAGGATCGTCAATCCATGCACATCCAGGATGTGGTTGCCGTTGTCGGTGGTGAAGCCGCTACGCCAATCCGGCAGGCCGCCGAGTTTTACCAACTCGCGTGCCACATAACTGCGCGCCATCGGGATCACTTCCACCGGCAGCGGGAAATGGCCGAGTACGTCCACTAGCTTGCTATCGTCCACGATGCATATGAATTGCTTGCTCACCGCCGCGACGATCTTCTCGCGGGTGAGCGCGCCGCCGCCGCCCTTGATGAGTTGCAGTCGATGGTTGGCCTCATCGGCGCCGTCCACGTACACCGACAGCTCGCCCGCTGCGTTCAGATCCAGTACCGGGATGCCTATCGCTTTGAGGCGCTGGGCGGAAGCCTCGGAACTGGAGACCACCCCATCCAGGCGGCCTTTGATGCTCTTGAGGGCATCAATGAAATGGTTAACAGTTGAGCCGGTGCCGATGCCGATTACCCGGGCGTCATCCAGCCATGTGAGAGCCTCAAGGGCCGCCCGTTTCTTGCTATCTTCCGCGTTCATGGTGGTGGATTTTCCCGCTGCTCACCTGAAAAAAATAGGCCCGCCGAGGCGGGCCTATTTAAGCAAAGCCTGACGGCTTTACATTGCCGCGCTAGCGGCTTTTCTGCGACGGCGACGACCGCCTTTCTTCTTGCGGCCACCGGCCTTTTTCTTACGGCCACCGGCCTTCTTCTTGCGACCGCCAGCCTTCTTACGACGACGTGGGGCCTTCTTTACAGCGGCCTTTTTCTTTTTCTTAGCCGCAACCTTGGACTTCTTCGCTTTCGCTTTACGTTTCATACTCAAAGATCCTCCCGGTTAGATCACACGCACTTGAGTATATACAAGAAAATACAAAATTCCAGTTTTGCAATCAATTTTCACCTGTTTAGGATGCATTTTCGCAGTTTGCAGGTGTTTTGGAGTTCAATTTGCGACTGCCAACGGTATTTTGCAGATGATTTTTGTCGTTTAGCGATGTCAATCAGATAGCGACAGCCAGTTTCAGGATGTAATGCCAGTGCTTCGCAGTTACCGGAGTAATGGAAAGACGGTTACCACGGCGCAGGATGAGCATGTCCTTGAGTGCGGCATGCCGGCGCATTTCGGTGAGCGTCACCAGCTTTTTAAAGCGCTTCACCAGAGTCATATCCACGGCATACCAGAGCGGTTTTGCAGGCGTGCTGCGCGGGTCAAAATGCGGGTTTTCCGGCTCAAAAGCCGTGCTATCCGGGTGACCCGCACAGCTCACTTTCATGATGCCCGCGATGCCGGGTTCGACGCAGCCCGAGTGATAGAAGAAGGCCAGGTCACCCTTGTGTATCTGGTCCCGAAGCAGGTTGCGCACCTGAAAATTGCGCACTCCGTCCCAAGCCGTGGTCTTGCGCGGCGTGCTGGCGAGAGCGTCAATGCCAAACGCACTGGGTTCTGATTTCATCAACCAATAGTTCACCGGTGATTTACCTCGTCGCCGGCAAAAAAGTAGACATGGCGCTCGGTAACCACGCCGCTAAGCGGCACATCCCAGGATGCTTCCTCGATGCGGTCGAGCCGCTGGAATTCGTAGGCCAGACCCAGCATCAACGGCTTGCGGTCACCGGCTTTCAGGAAAGAAAACGTGCGGTCATAGAAACCTCCGCCCATCCCCAAACGGTTGCCGTCTCGATCGAAAGCCACCAGTGGAGTGAGCACCAGATCCAGCGACTGTGGCGCAATACCGACAGAATTGGATGTGATGGGTTCCGGGATATGAAGGCGGTTTGTTTGCATGGCGGTAGCGGGTGTCCAGGCATAAAACCGGAGTTCGGCGGAGTGTTTTGGGGCCACTACCGGCAGATAAATGTGTTTGCCGTCATGGTGCGCGTGCTGCAGCAGTGGTTGCGTATCCACTTCCCCGTCTATCGCCACATAGGCGGCCAGATGCTGTGCCGAGCGGTAACCGGGCAACTCAGTGAGCAGTGCTGTCAAGGCCTCAGCCGCACGGGCACGGGTCACGCTGTCCAGTGCGCGCCGCCGGGTGCGTATTTCCTGGCGTATGGATTTACGGATAGTCACGGGAGGAATTCAAAGAGGCGTCTCCCATCGGTGCCGTTACCGGCTATCGCCCTTGAACCAAAGGTTCAGGTGGAGCCGACCGTGATGCTTTAGGCTTTCCGCTGCATGGCGGACCTGCACACCGTCATCACTGGGCCGGTTCCGGGGGTTTGATTTAGGCTCAAAGAGTAACCCAGCCCGTATCGCACACCACAGGAGACGCCATACGTGAAAAAAAACACTGCACCCATCAGGCTACCGACACGCTCGCTAATTTGCCAGTGACGGGGCGCTAGCGGCGCCTGCCAGCCGGTCGTTGAGTGTGCGCAACCGGCCAAGCAGGTCACGATCCGCCTCGTTGGCCATGGCCTGGTTCTGCAAAATCTCATGGGACAGGTTGAGGGCGGCCATGACGGCGACCCGATCCAGACCCACTACCTTGCCGCTCTCGCGGATCTCGCGCATCTTGCGATTGAGCAGTTCGGCGGATTCCAGCAGCGCCTCACGCTCGTTATCCGGGCAGGCCACCTGGTATTCCTTGTCCAGGATGCGCACCGTGACGCGCGCCAGTTCTTCGCTCATGCGCTTTCCTCCAGGGATTTGAGACGCGAGATCATGGCTTCCACCCGGCCACGTACCTGTTCGTTCTTGGCCAGCAGGCCGGCGCGCTCCGTGTTGAGGGAGTCCAGCCGCTGGCGCAGGGAGTGATTGTCGCCGCGCAGCCTGACACAGACCGCCACCAGTTCCTCCACGCGGCCTTCGAGTCGCTTGAGTTCCTGTTCCAGCAGTTCGCGGGCTTTTTCAGTATGCATACAATCACTATAGAGCGGCGCCGGTGAAGCGGTCAACGCCATCCGCGCACCATGGGCGCACGATGCTAGGATAATGGCTGACCCGGCGCACCCCGCAGCCGCATGGCGGTATCCGGGTTACCTTCAGTTTTTCGTGAGGCTGTGAAATTGCAGATACGACCTCAGGAATTCGCCCGCCGCCGCCGCGAACTCATGCGCATGATGGGTCACGGCAGCATCGCCATCGTACCGGCGGCGCGCGAGAAGATCCGCAACCGTGATAGCCACTATCCGTTCCGCCAGGACAGCGATTTCCACTACCTCAGCGGCTTTCCCGAGCCGGAGGCCGTGTTGGTACTGGTGCCGGGACGCCGCCAGGCGGAATACATCCTGTTCTGCCGGGAACGTGATCCCCTCATGGAAACCTGGAACGGCCGGCGCGCCGGTCCAGAAGGCGCCACCCGCGAATACGGCGCCGACGACGCCTTCCCCATCGGCGATATAGACGACATCCTGCCCGGCCTCATGGAGCGTCGCGAACGGGTGTTCTACACCATGGGCAATTATTCGGAGTTCGACCAGCGTGTGATCGGCTGGGTGAACGGTTTGCGCGCCCAGGCCAAGAGCGGCATGCACTCGCCCGAGGAATTCGTGTCTCTGGATCACATTCTGCACGACATGCGTTTGTACAAGAGCAAACCGGAACTCGCGGTCATGCGGCGTGCAGCGGCCATTTCCATGGGTGCGCATGCGCGCGCCATGCGCGTCTGCCGTCCCGGTATGAACGAATCAGAACTGGAGGCCGAATTTCTGCATGAATTCCGCCGTCATGGCGGCGTACCCGCCTACAACCCCATCGTCGGCGGCGGTGAGAATGGCTGCATCCTGCACTATGTGGAAAACAATCGGCCTCTCCAGGACGGCGAACTGGTCTTGATCGACGCTGCCTGCGAATACCAAAGTTACGCCACCGATATCACCCGCACTTTTCCAGTGAACGGCCGCTACACCCCGGAACAGCGCGCTATCTACGAACTGGTACTCAAGGCGCAGCTCGCCGCCATCGCCAAGATGCGCGCCGGCAGCCACTGGAACACGCCCCACGAGGAAGCGGTGAAAGTGCTTACCGCCGGTCTGGTGAAGCTCGGACTGCTCAAGGGCCCGCTGGGCAGGCTCATCAAGGATGAAGGCTACAAGAAGTTCTACATGCACCGCACCGGCCATTGGCTGGGCCTCGACGTCCACGACGTGGGGGATTACAAAGTGGGCGACGAATGGCGTGAGCTGGAACCCGGCATGGTGATGACCGCGGAACCGGGCCTCTACATTGCCGCCGGCACCCGCGGTGTACCCAAATGCTGGTGGAACATTGGCGTGCGCATCGAGGACGATGTGCTGGTAACCCGGGGCGAACCGGAGGTGCTGACCGGCGCACTCATCAAGCAAGCGGATGAGATTGAGGCTTACATGCGGCGCGCGGCCGCGTGAGGGGCATGATGACCCAGGAAGACGCTCCCCGGTATCTTGCTCGTTTCCCGGCGGCCTCCGGGAGTTGCGCGGTGCGTGTGTTTCCGTGCAGCTGGCAGCCAGCCTGAAAGTGAAACACAGCGCCCCCACAAAACATCCCCCTCGCTCTGGAAAGCAGCAGGCAGAGCGTGATAACAATCATTCGGCCTCCGATGTCGATGTCCTGATCGCCGGCGGCGGCATGGTGGGCGCGAGTCTTGCGGCCGCGCTGGCGCCCTTAGCCCTCAAAATCGCAGTGGTGGAAGCCGTCCGCTTTGGCAGCCGCGGCCAGCCGAGTTACGACGACCGTATCACGGCGGTGTCTTGGGGCAGCCGCCGCATCTTCGAAGGCATCGGCTTGTGGCCGCAGATTGCGCCGGAGGCGACGGCCATCCGTCACATCCACGTGTCGGACCGTGGGCATGCGGGCATGACGCGCCTGCATGCAGCGGAGATGGGGGTGGAGGCGTTGGGTTACGTGGTGCCCAACCGCGTTATCGGCGTTGCCTTGAGCGAATTTCTGCTACGCCAGAAACACATCGTGCTGCTGGCGCCGGCGAAACTCGAAAGTGTGCAGATGCAAGCTGAGGGTGTACGTACAACCCTGGAATGTGATGGCATGAGCAGCATCAAAACCCGCTTACTGGTGGCGGCGGACGGCGCCAACTCAAAAATACGTGAACAGCTCGGCATCGACGCGCACGTCTGGGATTATGGGCAGAGCGCCGTCATCTGCAATGTCAGTGTCGAACGGCCGCAGGTGCACACGGCTTTCGAGCGCTTTACCGGCAATGGGCCGCTGGCACTGCTGCCCATGGGCGAAGACCGCTATGCGCTCATCTGGACGGTGGTCAACGCGCGCGTGGCCGAAGTTTTGGCCATGGCCGACACGGAATTTCTGGATGCCGCTGCCGTCGGATTCAACGGCCGCCTGGGACGTTTCATCAAAGCCGGCAAACGCACAGCCTATCCATTGAGTCTGGTACACGCGCATACACAGTGGTGTGGTCGCGCAGTGCTGGTGGGGAATGCCGCCCACAGCCTGCATCCCATCGCCGGCCAGGGCTTCAACCTGTCGTTACGCGACATCGCGGCGCTCGCGGATGTCCTGGCGGATATCACCGCCGTTGGCGGTGACTTGGGAGACGAGCGCCAACTTGCCGCTTATGTACGCACGCGCCGCCGCGACCAAATGAGCACCACCTTGTTCACGGATATGCTTACGCGCGTGTTTACCAATCCGCTGGCATCCATCGGCTGGGCACGCAATCTGGGTCTTTTGGGTCTGGATTTTTTTCCAGTGGTGCGTCATAGGCTTGCACGCCGCAACATGGGCATCGCCGGTCGTCTGCCGCGCCTCGCCCGCGGACTTGGAATCAAATCAGAGGCAGATTGCCTGGCCGAGCAACCTGCCATGTCTGCCTCTTTCTCCGCAAGCAGGATGGGAGGTGGATTGCCATGACTGCATCTCGCTCGCCATCACAGTTCGACGTGGTCATCGTGGGTGCCGGTGCGGTGGGTACGGCGTTCGCCTGCGCGCTGCGCAATAGTGGTCTGCGCATCGCTCTTTTGGATGCCCGTGAGCCGCCACCTTTCTCAGCCGCAGCGGAGCTTGACCCGCGGGTGTTTGCAATTTCACCGGCATCACGAGGCATCCTGGAGACCTTGGGCGCCTGGCAGACTATCCAGGCACAACGCGTTGCTGCCTATACCGAGATGCACGTGTGGGATGCCAGCGGCAGCGGCAGCATCCATTTTGACTGCGCCGAGGTGGGTGAACCGGCGCTCGGTTACATTGTCGAGAATCGCCTGATCCAGCACGCATTGAGGCTGCAACTGCAGACGGCTGACAATGTCAGCGCGATCCATCCGGTCACTCTGGAAGCGGTGGTGACCGATGCGGATCAGATGACGCTCACGTTGCAGGACGGTCGCCGCTTGCGCACGCGCCTGCTGGTGGCGGCGGATGGTGTGGAATCGGCCACCCGCAAGCTGGTGGGCATTGAGACCCGCACGGCGTCCTATGGACAGCAGGCCATCGTCGCCCATGTGACCACGGAAAAGCCGCATCACCACACGGCCCGGCAGCGCTTTCTGCCCAGCGGCCCGATCGCACTGCTGCCGCTGCCGGATGGCCGCTCTTCGATCGTGTGGTCGCTGGACGACACGCGGGCGGAACAGGTCCGGCAATTGGACGATGTGGGGTTTTGCGCCGCCGTGACCACGGCCAGCGCCGCCATTCTTGGCCAAGTAACGAGTAGCACTCCGCGCGCCAGTTTTGCGCTGCAGCGCATGCACGTCCGCGAGTATGTGCATGCGCGCGTCGCACTCATCGGCGACGCCGCCCATGCGCTGCATCCGCTGGCGGGGCAGGGGGTGAATCTGGGATTTAAGGATATGGCGGCACTCAGCAATATCATCTTGGAGGCGCAGGCGCGACACCGCGATTGGGGTGATTTAGCGGTGTTGCGCCGCTACCAGCGTGCGCGAAAAGGCGATAACTTGGCGATGATTACCGCGCTAGACGGTTTTAAACGCCTTTTCAGCAATGATATTGCGCCGTTGACGTGGATGCGTAACACAGGATTGTGCGCTGTAGACCGCTTTACGCCGCTCAAGAGCGCCTTTATGCGGCGCGCAATGGGTTTAACCGGCAATTTCACCGCCGCGATACGCTAAACCGATACTTTGCTTGGCCGTCCGCGGTTTTGTGTCACTCAAGACATGGGTTGCCTAGATCGGGATGCCGGCAGTGTGTTGTGCGACTCGATAGATCAAAACCGTGGATGCAGGGTGGTGTTCGTGTTTTGTGGCCGGCATCGGCAAGGCGTCACCAGGCGCCGCAGTCCGCAATCCCGACACCCAAACAAAACCCCGCGGCCGCGGGGTTTTGAGTCTTAGGGTTAGGGGGAAACCCCTATTTTGCCAGCAGCTTGTCCACCTTGGCAGCGCAGATGAAGTCATTTTCTGACAGGCCGCCGATGGCATGGGTGGTATAACGCACCAGGCAGTGGCCGTAGCCCACTTCCAGGTCCGGATGATGGCCTTGCTGATTGGCGATCCAGGCGATGGCGTTCACGAAGCCCATGGTGCCGTTGAAACCCTTGAACTTGAAATCCTTGTAGATCTGTTTGCCGTCAGCGCCGAGTTGCCAGTCAGGCGCCAGCTTTTTCAAATAGCGCTCCGCTTCCTCGCGGATCAGGGGTTTGACGCCGCCTTCGCAGGGGACGCAGTGCTTCTCGGCCAGTTCCGTCATGACAACCTCGTGGTAGTGAGTGATTTTGTGGGCGAATGAATACGTTCAGGCCCAGCCGATTTTCTTGTCGGCAGGCGGGAAATTGGGATCATGCATTCCCAGCCGCCGGGCCTCATTGATGAGGACGATCAGGTTCTTATGGGCTAGATTGAACATGTCTTCCAGGCTGTTGATGATGAAGTAAGTGGTCTGGAAAATATCGATGCGGTAGGGTGTGCGCAGGGCATCAATGGGGTCGAAGGGCTTGCGCAAGGGTTTGTTGCTGTTGATGGAATAGGGGGTTTCTCCGAACGAAGACACGATGCCGGCGCCGTAGGTTTTCAAGCCCCTGCGCGTTTTTATTAATCCAAATTCCACCGTGAACCAGTAGAGCCGCGCCAGCATCACGTGGTCCTTTTTGTCCGCGCGCATGCCAGCCATGCCGTAGGCATGGGTGAATTCGGCGAAGCGTGGATCGGTGAGCAGCGGAGTATGGCCAAAGACCTCGTGGAAAATATCCGGCTCCTGCAGGTAGTCCATGTCCTCGCGGCTACGGATGAAGGAGGCGGCCGGGAATTTCTTGTCGGCTAGCAGGCTGAAAAACCGGTCAAAGGGGATCAAGGCCGGTACCGGCACCACTTGCCAACCGGTATGCTGCCGGAGCACCGCTGAGACCTCAGGGCACTGGGGGATGCGGTCCGTCGGAAAATGCATGCGCTCCAAGGCCTGCAGATAATCGTCACAGGCATACTTTTCAACGATGGGCCGTTGGCGGGTGATCAAATCGCGCCAGACGGCATCCTCTTCCGGTGTATAAGGGATTAAACCGTGCTCATCCGGGACTTTGGCGGTGTATTGGGTGCTTTTGCCCATGGAGTTCTGCCTCAGACCGCCAGTTTACCAGTCGGGAGCGGATAGCCGGGAAACGCCGGGGGCATGCTGCAGTTCCTACCTAATATATACATCGGACTTTGCATACGCTGTGAAAGTAATGACCGTTGGTCAGGAAGCTATCGAGGTCTGGGCTTGTGCCCGTGGGGGGTAATGACTTCGAATGTAATCTTCCACGATCTGCTGGAATTCTGCTGCGATCGTGTCGCCTTTGAGGGTGATTGTCTTTTCCCCGTCCACATAAACCGGCGCGACAGGCTTTTCGCCGGTACCGGGCAGGCTGATACCGACGTTCGCGTGCTTGCTTTCGCCGGGGCCGTTCACCACACAGCCCATGACGGCCACCTGCATCGTCTCCACGCCCGCATAGGCACGCTTCCACTCCGGCATGCGGGTACGGATGTAGCCCTGGATATCCTGGGCGAGCTGCTGGAATACGGTACTGGTGGTGCGTCCGCAGCCCGGGCAGGCGGCCACCAGCGGCATGAAAGCCCTGAGGCCCATGGTTTGGAGGATTTCCTGGGCCACAATGACCTCGCGGCTGCGATCACCCTTCGGCTCGGGTGTCAGAGAGATGCGGATAGTGTCACCGATGCCCTGCTGCAAGAGCACCGCCAGCGCCGCAGTCGACGCCACAATGCCCTTGCTGCCCATGCCCGCTTCCGTGAGGCCGAGATGCAAAGGGTAATCGCAGCGTGGCGCGAGGCGTCGGTACACATCAATCAGATCCTGCACGCTGCTCATCTTGCAGGACAGGATGATCCTGTCGTGACCCAGTCCCAGCTCTTCCGCACGCTGCGCGGAGTTGAGCGCCGAGGCCACCATGGCTTCGTGCAGGATTTCCCTGGCGTCTTTCGGTCCGGATGCGCGCGCATTCTCGTCCATCATCCGGGTGAGCAGGTCCTGGTCGAGGCTGCCCCAGTTCACGCCGATGCGCACCGGCTTGCCGTGTTTGAGCGCCACCTCGATCAGTGTTGCGAACTGCTGATCGTGTTTGCTGCCGCGCCCGACGTTGCCGGGATTGATGCGCAGCTTCGCCAGCGCCTCGGCGCAGGCGGGATGGGCTGTTAAAAGCTTGTGGCCGTTGAAATGGAAGTCGCCGATAAGCGGCACGCTCACGCTCATGGCATCCAGTTTCTCGCGTATGTGAGGTACGGCGGCGGCCGCGGCGTCGGTGTTGACCGTGATGCGCACCAGTTCCGAACCGGCGCTCGCCAGCTCCGCGACCTGTTTGACGGTCGCCATGACGTCGGCGGTGTCGGTGTTGGTCATGGATTGCACCACGATGGGTGCGCCGCCGCCCACCCGCACGGGGCCGACCATCACCGTTACGCTTTGACGGCGTTTTTGCGGGGAAAGAGAGGTTTCCATGGATTTCACGGTCGCATTATGACTCTTAATGATAGCGGATTCTTGGGATTCACCAGCGTCTCCCGTAACCGGAACAAAGGTGGTGCCCGGGGACACATTCAGCAGCGCGGCAATACCCGTTTCCCGGCTTCTCAGGCCAGCCGCGCTTGCGTACCATGTCAGGCATAACGATTCTGGTGGTGCGCAACCTGCAATCAAGATATCCATGAGCGCCGGCAAGGGAACCGTTGTTTTCGTCCACGGACTGTACATGACCGGCCTGGAACTGGGCCTGCTGCGCTTGCGTGTGTCCCAGGCCGGGTTCCAAAGCCATCAATTCCACTATCACACGGTGCTGGAACCGGTGCGTGAGAACGCACGGCGCCTAGCAGAGTACATCGCGCAACTTGATGCGACCACACTGCATCTGGTGGGACATAGCCTGGGTGGACTGGTGATTCTACGCATGTTTGAAATGAGTCCAAAAATTCCACCGGGTCGGGTAGTGCTCTTGGGTTCACCGGTACGCGGCAGCATCGCCGCGCGCAACATGGTGGATAGGAACTGGGGCTGGCTTCTGGGTCAAAGCGGCGCGGATGGTCTGGCGGAAGAATATGAACCGGTGTGGCATCGCAAACGTGAACTGGGTGTGCTGGTGGGTACCGCCGGACTGGGTTTCGGGCTGACCCATCCGGACTTGCCGGAACCCCACGATGGTTTGGTAGCAGTGCAAGAAACCCGCATTTCCGGTGCCACGGACCAAATCGAACTCGATGTGCACCATACCGGCATGCTCTTCAGCCCGGAAGTCGCCGAGCAAGTGATCGGTTTTTTAAACAATGGACATTTCAATTAACGAGGTGCAGAAGTTCTCAAGCAAGGATGTAAATCTCCCCGTCTGCAATGTCATTGACGAAACGCTTATAACAAATAAGCTATAGAATTATTCGTGCGACATGGGCGTCAAACGTAATAGTAAATGCGAACTATAAGCATTATTGAACCGCGTGGGACCACGACAGCGCGACATATACAGACTATCTACCGGTTTTCAGGCATTCCCGCAGGACAAAATGATGCACTCACTGGTGTCATTTAATCCGGCATTCCAAATACAGACTTTACCTCTTCAATTCAATTGAAGATCAAACAATCAGGTGGTTCCATGGTTTATACAAAACCTGCAAGACGAAGCTGGGCTGAACCTTTCAAGATAAAAGTGGTTGAGTCCCTGATGACGACTACCCGAGAGTATCGGGTGAAGGCAATTAAAGCAGCGGGTTACAACACATTTCTGCTGCGCTCAGAAGATGTCTATATCGACTTATTGACGGACAGCGGCACAAATGCAATGAGCGATTACCAGTGGGCTGGCATGATGTTGGGCGACGAGGCCTATGCGGGAAGCAAGAATTTCTACCATCTCGAGTCCAACATGCGCAAGTATTATGGCTATAAATACCTTGTGCCAACCCATCAGGGTCGCGGTGCTGAACATATCATTTCACAGATAATGATCAAACCGGGTGATTTCATCCCCGGCAATATGTACTTCACGACAACACGCGAACACCAGGAACGCGCCGGTGGCACCTTTGTCGATGTCATCATCGATGAGGCGCATGACCCGGAATCGACTCACCCATTCAAAGGAAACGTGGACTTACAAAAGCTTGAAGAGCTAATCAGAAAAATCGGCGCGAAGAAAATTCCGTACATCAGCGTGGCAGCCACCGTGAACATGGCGGGCGGACAGCCGATCTCCATGGAGAATTTGAGAGCAGTCCGCAAATTGGCCAATAAGCATGGAATCAAAGTCATACTCGACGCCACACGCGCCGTTGAGAATGCGTATTTCATAAAACTCAGAGAGAAAGGCTACGCGAAGAAACCGGTCGCGGCGATCCTGAAGGAGACCTGCGCACACACCGACGGGGCGACCATGAGCGGGAAAAAGGATCTGCTTGTCAACATCGGTGGGTTTCTCGCCATTAACGATGAAAAGCTGTACGACGAAGCGCGAAACATGGTGGTCGTTTTCGAAGGGCTGCATACTTACGGCGGTCTGGCGGGCCGGGACATGGAGGCCATGGCGCGCGGCATGGAGGAGATGGTAAGGGAAGATTACCTGCGCTCGCGCATCGGACAGGTCGAATATCTCGGACAAAAACTGCTGGATTGGGGAGTCCCGATCGTAAAACCAATCGGCGGGCACGCAGTGTTCCTGGACGCTAAAAAGATACTTGGCCATATTCCACAGGATAGGTTCCCGGCGCAGACCCTTGTCGCTGAAATCTACGTCGATTCCGGCGTCAGGACCATGGAGAGGGGCATCGTGTCAGCAGGCCGTGATTCAAAAACAGGTGCGCACCGTCATCCGAAGCTCGAACTTGTACGCGTCACGATTCCGAGACGTGTGTATACGCAGGCACACATGGATGTCACCGCCGAGTCGATTCTTGCCGTATATGAAGATCGCAAGAAGATTAAAGGTTTGAAAATGGTCTATGAGCCGAAGCACCTGAGATTCTTCCAGGCAAGATTCGATAAGATTTAGAACAGGGCTGGAAACCTATTCCAACGACTTGTTAATCTTTGCTGACCCTCCACACGCGCATTGCACGCGGTGGAGGGTAGATCGCAAAATTTACCGGAGGAAGCTTTTAGCCTATTTTTTATGCTGGGATTCCCAGTGCTTCAGGGCCGCCAGGGTGTTGGCCACGTGCTGGTCGGGGTTGAGATTGGTATAGGTATAGATGATGGTGCCGTCCGGTGCGATCACATACGAGGTCCGGTTGGCATAGGCATCGTGCTGCGGTAGCACCGCGTCATAGGAGCGCATGATTTTCTGATTGGTATCGGCCGCCACCGGGAACTTGCTGCGACACTCGCTCACCGAGAATTTCTTCAGGATGGCGATGTTGTCGTGGGACACGCCTATCACCATGGCACCCAAAGCATGGTACTGGCCCATGGCCGCAGCGAAGTCGTGGGCCTCAATGGTGCAGCCCTTGGTGAATGCCGCCGGATAGAAATACAGCACCACCGGGCCCTTCTTGAGCGCATCAGCGAGTGAGAAGCTGTAGACCTTGCCGCCCAACGAAGCCTCGGCGGTGAACAGCGGCGCCCTGGCGCCCACATTCAGGCTCGCGAACGCCGGCAGTGCGGACAGTGTGCCGATCAACGTCAAACCAAAAAAGAAGCGTTTCATGATTAAACCTCCTGGATCGAATACGCACGATAGTTAAAATCTGAATGCGGTCGGGCACGCCGAATTCACGTTAAACAGCCAGATTCCCCGCTGCTTTATTTCCCGGCCGCGGGCTTGACTACTATTGAAAATGTTAACTCCACCTGATTGCCTACCCAACGGGTGTCAGCCCATTGACCGAGACCGATATGGTAATCCAAGCGCTCAAGACTCAGCTGACCCTCGAGCCGGGCATTGCCGTCCGTCGCTGGCGTAAATGTAAATGGTACGCTTACCTCATGGGTCACGTCGCGTAGCGTCAACTTCCCGGTCACCCGGTAACGTCCCTGTCCCATTGGGCGTACGGTCTCGCTTTCGAATAGCGCTTGCGGCCAGCGGCGGGTGTCGAAGAAATCCGGGCCGCGCAACGCCGTGTCCAGTTCCGGCAACTGAGTATCCACGGACGCGGTGTTCACGCTGACACGGATGTGGCTGTCGCCGCCGGCATCCATGCAAACGAGACCATCGTAATCATGGAAAGTACCCTGGAACGGCGCCCCCGCCTGAGTGGTGCTGAACACGATACGGCTTAGCGCGGGGACCGGCACCCAGCAGCTCGCGGCAGCAAACGGCGCGTTGCACGCAGCCACCAATCCGAATAGACACAGTATCACTAGCCGGTTCATGACGGGTTCCTGGCGCGTCCGCCGCTTCGCGTGAAAGGCAGCATGCGCAACAATACCTCATCCCTGAGGATAATGTGATGCCAGAGCGCGGCGCTGATATGCAAAATCACCACGGCCAGCAGCAGCCAAGCCATGCTTTGGTGTGTGAATAGCAACCAGTGGGCCAGCCGCCGGTCAGGTCTCACCAGGTTCGGCAGCGAAAACAGCCCGAACCAGCTCACCGTCAGGTTGGAAGCGGAGGACAATAGCCAACCGATCACCGGCATGCTGAGCAGCAGCGCATACAGCAGAATGTGGGACAGGCGTGCCGCCATCCGCAAGACCGGGTGCGGCACGGGTGGCTGCGGCGGAGGCGGCGAATACAGCCGCCAGCCAAGCCGCAGCACCACCAACCCGAAAATGGTGAAGCCGATGGATTTGTGGCGGGCGAGCAAGATGAGTCTTTCCAGACTGATGGGCAGTGCATGCGCCCAGATGCCGAGCACGAACTGCAGCATCACCAGTGCCACGATGACCCAATGAAACGTCTGGGCCACAATACCGTAGCGCGTCGGCGTGTTAGCCAGCGGAATCAATGGCTGTTGTGAAGGGCCGTGCATCTGACTTAATCTCTCCAGCATTGGTTATACGCAGCGCATGTGGTTCAGGTTTTACAGGAAGTCCTAAAATGGAACTACCGACTAGTATTCCACCACGGAGACGCACGTTCAGCATTGCGGTGCTGGCACTGGCCCTGTTGGCCATTAGCGGCTGCGCAGGCGTGGCGGTCAAGCACCCGGCTGGTCTGGCGTTGGCGCCACTCCCCCCCCTGATTACCGCCGGTGCGGTGCACTACAGTATTCGTCCCGGGCTCTCGGATATACGTTTTTTGGTGTACCGGACGGGACCGCTGGCGGCCTTTGGCCATAACCACGTGATCCGCGCCAGCGGCATCCGCGGTGACCTGTATCTCAACCGCGATTTTGCGCTCTCCGGTTTTGCCTTCTCGTTGCCGCTGGCGGACCTGCAAGTGGATGCGCCGGCGGATCGGGCTGCGGAAGGCGCCGATTTTGTCGCCCAACCCTCGGCCGCGGCCATCGCGGGAACCCTGCACAACATGCTGGGTCCGGCGGTACTCGACGCCGCGCGCTATCCGGACATCCGGGTGCGCTCGGTGCGGCTGGTGGGCCCGGAATGGGGGCCGGAGGTGACGGTGCGTATTACGCTGCACGGCACCGAGCGCGAGCTGAGCGTGCCGATTGCGCTCAATCACTGCGGCAAATTGCTCACCGCCACCGGCCGCTTCGACATTCGGCAAAGCGATTTCGGCATCACGCCATTCAGTATTCTCGGCGGTGGTTTGCAGGTCGCGGATGTCGTGAAAGTGCAGTTCCATATCGTCGCCGAACGGGACTGAACGCCGCCACACGCGCGTGCAAACCCGTGCGCGGGACACAATTGAATCACTCCCGATCACCGTCACGCCAGGGCCAGCCCCGCAGCCAGCGGCTTACCCTGCGCCGGGATGGCGACCGAAGCCAGCCAATGCCCCTGCTGATCACGGCTCGACTCAAAGCGATAATGGCTACCGTAAATGGCTGACAACCGCTTGCGCGTATTGGTGAGACCAACACCGCCGCCCGCTTCATCTCCGGCACTCGTTGCATGCACGCTAGCGATGTTTGTGACCGTGAACTGCAGGTACTCGCCGGCACGCTGTCCAGCGATCACCAGCGTGTCACAACCCGGGACCTTGGCCACACCGTGTTTAATGGCGTTCTCCACCAACGGCACCAGCAGGAACGTAGGGATGCTTAAATCAAGTAGTTGCGGCTCCAGTTGCACGCACACACTCAAGCGATCCTCATAGCGCGCCTTCATCACGGCCAGGTAGCGCTCGATGAACTGCATCTCATCCTTGACGGTGGTGAACTCATGATGGGTCTCCGTCAGGCTGCGACGCAGCAGCGCGCTGAGTTCAGTGAGTAGCCGCTCGGCGCGATCCGGCTCGGTATGGATGAGTGCAACGATGGCGTTGAGCGCGTTGAAGAAGAAATGTGGGTTCAACTGGCCGCGCAGGATACCGAGTTTGGCCTCCAACCATTTGGAGCGCAGTTGCGCCGCCTTGATCTGCTCAGACTTGTAGCGCAGGAAGGCGTTGAGGGCGAGGATCAGGACCAGCCCCAGCAGGTACACGATGGAATACTGCACGGTGCTTGCGAGCCATTCCTGCCACGGCCCGATGAGCGCCAGCGCTTGCCGCAGGCTATGGGAATCGGCGTAGGCTCGATTAGTGAGGTAGTAGGAAAGCGCCAGCGCCGGGGGCGTGAGCAGCGAAAAGCCGAGCGCGATGGCCGTCTGGCCGGCGGCAAACCACACTGCCCGGCGCCGTTGCAGGGAAATGTTGACCGCCAGCAAATAAGCGCCCACCAGCAGCGGCAGCAGCAGCAGCCGCGTCAGCACGCGCTGGCCGATGTCACTCCAGCCAGCGCCCTTGCCACTGGCGGCATCGTCGAGCAGCATCATCACGATGTCCCAGGTGGCGGCATACAGCCACAACGGGATACTGATCAGCAGCACGATAAATATACGGCGGCGGCGCAGCGAGCCCGGTTTTTGCAGCAGCCGGAGCAGTGCCGAGCCGCGCGCCCTAGGTGCGTTATCGGCCTGCGTGTTTCGCAGGGAATCCTCGTCATCCATTGGGTCGTCGTGGTCCGCCACGAATCCGGACCGTGCCTCGCTGGTTGCCACCGACGCCCTAGTCTGAACCTCCGGCCACGACACTACCACTCGTTCGCGCAGTGGCTGGCCGCGCGGGGATCGGCTACGCACCGGCTTCTGCCCATTCAAATCGTGAGACCCCGAATTGTATGTGCCCACTCAGCGGTGCGATGATCGGTCACATTCCGTTCGATCCCGTTTATAAACTCCTGGCTCTGCATCTGCAATACCCTGCGTACGAGTGCGGGTCCGATGAGCGGCGGCACCCAGAATGCCGGCTCAACGGTGGCCTTCCATTGCAGACGCGTACCATGGCCTTCCGCGGTGAGGTGCCAGGAGCTGGTGCCCTGTTTCACGTTGCTGCCCTGTGGCAGCGTGACTGCGACGATATCCGTGCTGGATAATTCTGTTACTCGCTGCATTTGCTTGACGGTGCGGCAAAAGATGGCGACACAGCCGCGGGTTTCCGTATACACCACCATGGTGCGCGCATTCACTTGTTTGACCAGCCGGCTCGTGAGGATATCGGGGCTGATCTCAGCGAGATCGGTGAAGTCCGCCAACACCGCATACACCTGCGCCGGTAGCGCGTCCACATGTGCTTCAGCCACCACCTGGTAGACACCGGCTTTCTGACTGACATCCAGCTTGTAGATGCTGGCACCCCAAAGTGAGGGTGCCAGCAGCCCGGCGGTCGCGAGCAGAACGCTCGCGAACCGCCGGCTGGTGTGGATTGAGGATAGGCTCACTGATTCGCCACTGGCGCATCAAGGCAGCAGCAAAAGCGTACGCGTGAGGTGTGGCTGTGTATGCATATGACTCACGGTATTGAACGTAACGGAATTGCCGCTGAAGGCGATTTCCGTTTCGGTGTCCGCGAGCGCATCACGCAGCAGCATCTGTCCCCCGCTCATGCTGACACTGGTGTTGTCAAGGATGTGGTCGAAACCGGTGCTGTTGGCGATGAAAGGTGTCGAAACCAAATCGAACTTCGTCGCATCCAGATTTTGGCTGGTAAGTGAATCCGCGAGCAGATTGACCAGCGCATGGTTGAGGGCCGTGTGTGTCTTTTTCTCCGGTGCCGGATGTGCAGCGATATCGGCAAATGCAGCCTCAGCGGTGATGCCGCGGGACCGGTACCAGATTCTCGTCATCAGGTCGGTGAGCGGATCAATGTTGATGACACCCTCGCCGGTGCCCGAGCTGAACAAAGTATGGCCCTGGTTGTCGGTTGCCTTGAACAGGAAAGGCGGTGTGAGTCCGGCCACCGGCATGACGTAGCGGCCATTGGCATCGCTCATGGCGACCTGTATCTGACCGTGCGCATCTTCGAGACTGACCATCGCACCCTGCACGGCGCGACCTGTTGCCACCATGCCCATGGCCATGCCCGCTGCGGTCACGGTCAGCGTCGCACTATTACTGGTGATGGTGGTACCCATGCCGTAAATGCCGCCGGAATAGGTGACGGAGGCCGTAATCATCGTGGTACCGGCGGCTACGCCGGTCGCCAGACCGTTGGCATTCACCGTCGCGACACTATTGCTCGACGAGGCCCACGTGTAGGTAACGCCGCTCAAGGTATTGCCGTTCGAGTCCTTGGCCGTCGCCATATATTGCTGCGTGCCGTTGACGGCGATGGTGCTGGTAGCGGGTGTAATGGTGATGCTGGCAACCTGGCCGCCGGAGGAACCTCCGCCGCCGCCATAACCGCCGGGGCCACCGCAACCCTGAATCGACAGCAACACCGCTGTGATCGCGATGGCCGTATGGATATGTGACTTTTTCATGGTAGTTACCTCAATTGCCGCGTAAGCCTGTAATATTTCATGTCCGTCACCTCACATGACCGTGCTCAATCCCTGCGCCCTGCTTAGAAAGCAAGTCCGGCATGCCGGAGCACTCGCAACGACTCAACAGGGCGCGCTTTCCCAGCGCGGCCCCGGACCGGCAGATTAAAGCACTCCCTCAGAGCGATTTCGGCTGGTTGCGGTAAGAGCGCCGCAGCTTGCGGCGAACAGTAGGGCTTATGCGATGAAGTGGTACTAGCGGACTGTCAACGGTGTTCCGGCAGCGCACGGTTCCCCCGGAACCGTGTCAACAACTCGCGGATGGTTTTCCGGTAGGTTTTCCCGGAAGCCAACGGCTCGCTGCCGGGCACGATGAACTCGTAATCGCCATGCGTGGTCGGCCGCATTTCCTTTACATGCTCAAGATTGACCAACACCGAACGGCTGATGCGCACGAACCGGTCACCCGCCAGACGCCGCTCCATGTCGTGCATGCGTTCTCGGATCATGGCGTGTTCGCCGCTCACGGTGTGGATGTGCAGGTAATCGCCGTCGGAATACATATGGGTGATGTCGTGCAGATTGAGGAACTTCACGCGGGTGCCATCCTTCACGGCTAACCGTTCCGGAGGTTGCGTGGGCAATCCGGCGGTCAGGCCGGAAAGCTGCTGGATAATGTGCTGCCATTCCTCGGCCTTTGGCATGGAGCCGGCGAGACGACTACGCGCCCTGGCCAGCGCCTGACGAAAACGTTCCTTGTCGAAGGGTTTCATTAGATAATCCACCGCATCCACCGCGAAAGCATCCACGGCGTACTCGCTGTAAGCGGTGGTGAAGACGATATATGGCATTTTCCCGCCCAGCAGCAACCGGCTCAGTTGCAACCCAGAGAGCCCCGGCATTTTGATGTCGAGAAACAGCAGGTCCGGTTCCAGCGTCCGCACCTTCTCATGGGCATCCAGCCCATCGCCGCTTTCACCCAGCAGCAGCACGTCGGGTTCGTTGGCAAGCAAGTCGTGGATGCGTTTGCGTGCCAGCGGCTCGTCATCAACGATCAATACCTTAATCACAGCATGACACCCCGGCACCCATCGCATTCACGTTCATGCAGACAGTTTGCGTCCCGTAAATCGGCAGTAGTATAGTCCTGGCTCCGCGGCCGGCTCGATTGGCGCAGCGACCGGCACCGCCTGCGATGAGCCAGGATCCTGTATTTAGGTCTTGCATGCATGTAACAGCGGTATCCCTTTTTTTGGGTGCACTGCTTGCTTTATCGGAATTCATAATCCAATGCGGTCAAGTTCGATTAATCCATTGATTTCTCTTTTTATTCAAGTTTTCTTTTCAAGTCGTAGATCAAGTCCAACGCCTGTTTGGGCGTGAGATCCCCGGCGTCCAGATTGCGCAGCTCCGCCAGCGCCGGATGTTCCGGCGCAAACAGTCCCAGTTGCGGTTGCGGCGGACGGTCCGGTTCTTTGTTCGCCTGTTGGCGTGATTCGGCCTCCATGGCGGCGAGCCGGCCGCGGGCTTCCGAGATCACCGCTTTCGGTATGCCGGCCAGGGCTGCCACCTGCAGACCGTAGCTGCGATCCGCCGCTCCGTCCTTGACCGCATGCAGAAACACCAGGGTGTGTTCGTGTTCGGTGGCGTCCAGGTGAACGTTGGCGATGCCGGGCACCCATTCCGCCAATGCCGTGAGTTCGAAGTAGTGGGTGGCGAACAAGGTGAAGGCCTTGACCTCCCGGGCGATGTAGCTGGCCGCCGCCCACGCCAGTGATATGCCGTCATAGGTGCTGGTACCACGGCCGATCTCGTCCATCAGCACCAGGCTCTTGTCGGTGGCGTTGTTGAGTATGTTGGCGGTCTCCAGCATTTCCACCATGAAAGTGGAACGCCCGCCGGCGAGATCGTCGGAGGCGCCGATGCGCGTGAAGATGCGGTCCAGCGGACCGAACACCGCTTTGGTCGCCGGGACATAGCTGCCGATGTGCGCCAGGATCACGATGAGCGCCGCTTGACGCATGTAGGTGGATTTGCCGCCCATGTTCGGTCCGGTGACGATGAGCATCCGCCGTTGCTCGTTGAGTTCCAGGTCATTGGGCACGAAGGGAGCATCGAGGACCTGTTCCACTACCGGATGGCGGCCGGCTTCGATGTGCAGCAGCGGTGCCTCGGTGAGTTCCGGTGCCGCGAGTTTGAGCGCATCGGCGCGCTCCGCGAGATTGGCGAGTACATCCAGTTCCGCGAGTGCCGCCGCGGTTTTTTGCAGGCCAGCGAGTCGCTGAATGAGCTGGTCCAGCAGCCCGTCATACAGGGCTTTCTCCCGCGCCAGCGCCTGTTCGCGCGCCGACAGCACCTTGTCCTCGAAGCGTTTCAGTTCCGGCGTGAGGTAGCGTTCAACGCCTTTCAGGGTCTGCCGGCGGATGTAGTCAGCGGGCACCTTGTCCGCCTGGGCGCGGGTGACTTCCAGGTAATAGCCATGCACGCGGTTATAGTTGACGCGCAGCGTGGCGATGCCGCTGCGTTCGCGTTCGCGGACTTCCAGATCGGCCAGATACTGGTCGGCGTGCCCGCTGAGCTTGCGCAATTCGTCGAGCTCAGCATCGTAACCCGCGGCCAGCACGCCGCCATCGCGGATGAGTGCCGGCGGCGTCTCGATCAAGGCCTTTTGCAGCAGCGCATGAATTTCCGGATGCTCGGCGGCCTCCGCGGCAAGCTCCTGGATCCGCGGCGAATCCAGCGCTCGCAACTGCGCTTGCAACGCCGGCAGTTCGCCGAGTGCATGGCGCAGTTGTGCGAGATCCCGCGGACGCGCGGACTTGAGCGCCACGCGCGCCAGGATGCGCTCGATATCGCTGACGCCGTTGAACCGTTCACGCAAGGCTGCATAGCGGTGATCTTCCAGGCAGGCTGCCAGCGCGTGGTAACGCAGGCGCAGCTGCGCGTGATCCCTGAGCGGCCGGCTCAACCAGCGGCGCAGCAGGCGCGAACCCATGGCGGTGACGCTGCGGTCCATGATGCCCGCCAAGGTATGTTGCGGCTGGCCGGCGAAAGTGCTTTCCAGTTCCAGATTGCGCAGGGTGATGGCGTCGAGAATGAGTGCATCGGCACGCCGCTCCACGGCCAGGCCGGTGATGTGCGGCAGCGCCGTGCGCTGGGTTTCCTGTACGTATTGCAGCAAGGCGCCGGCGGCGGCGATGGCGACACTCAAATCATCGGCGCCGAAGCCGGCCAGATCGCGGGTTTTGAATTGCGCCGTCAGCAGGCGCGTGGCGCTGGCTGTATCAAAATGCCAAGGCGGGCGGCGGCGCGCGCCGCGGTGTTCCGTAAGTGCACGCGGCAACACTCTGTCCTCGGCCAACAGCAGTTCTGCCGGGTGCAGGCGTTCCACCTCGGCCAGCAACGCATCCTGTCCGTCCATTTCCAGCACGCTGAAACGACCGCTGCCGATATCCAGCGCCGCCACACCGTAGTGTGTATCGGCGGCGTGCACCGCCACCAACAGATTGTCGCGGCGTTCTTCCAGCAGGGCCTCATCGGTGACCGTTCCGGGGGTGATGACGCGCACCACCTTGCGCTCCACCGGACCTTTGGCGGTGGCCGGGTCGCCGATCTGTTCGCAAATGGCCGCGGATTCGCCCAGTTTCACCAGCCTGGCGAGGTAGCCTTCCGCCGCGTGATAGGGCACACCGGCCATGGGAATGGGCTGGCCGGCGGATTGGCCGCGCTGGGTGAGGGTGATATCCAGCAGGCGCGCGGCACGGCGCGCGTCGTCATAGAAGAGTTCGTAGAAATCCCCCATGCGGTAGAACACCAGGATATCCGGGTATTCGGCCTTGACCCGCAGGTACTGGCGCATGACCGGCGTGTGGTCGCTATGCAGGTGGTCGCGCTGGTCGTTCATGGAGCACTCGGGGTTGAGGGGGCGATGCTAGTGACGGTGGGGGGCGATGGCAAGCAGTGCTACCCTGTCGGCATGCCGAAAGCCACAACGCCTGTCCCGGAAACCAACGATGCCGCGCTGGCGGCGCTGGCCGCCAGACTCGCCGAACAGCTGCTGGCACACGGGCTCAAACTCGCGGCCGCGGAATCGTGCACCGGCGGCTGGATTGCCAAGTGCCTCACCGAGATCGCCGGCAGTTCCGAGTGGTTCGATCGCGGCTTCGTGACCTACAGCAACGGCGCCAAGGTGACCATGCTGGGAGTCAGCGCCGATACCCTCGCTTCCCGTGGTGCGGTGTCCGAGGAAAGCGTGCGGGAAATGGCCGCGGGGGCGGTGCGTCACAGCCAGGCGCAGGTGGCGGTGGCGGTGAGCGGCGTCGCCGGTCCTGCCGGCGGCAGCGCCGAAAAGCCCGTGGGCAGCGTATGGATCGCCTGGGCCTGGCCGGACCGCCGGGTCAGCGCACGCTGTTTTCATTTTGACGGCAACCGCGAGGCCGTGCGCCGGGCCGCGGTGGCGGAAGCCCTCAAAGGCCTGTTGCAGGGCGTCGGCCGTTGAGGTCCGGCGGCGGCTCTAGCCCCCGGCCCGACGACCCCGCGCCACACTCTTTGGTCTGCAAACCCGTGCAATGGGTCGAACGGTAGACGCTGGATTGGCGGGTATGGGAATTTGCGTTGCTCCGCTCGGCCACGCATGCGCGGGGCAGTGATATCCGCCGCTCGCGTTCTGGCCGCTTGTCTCCAAGGCTGCGGGGTCCGGTGAACTGTGAAATAATAGTTTTCTTGGCATTTTTAGCTGAAATTCTGCTCATAACCCACACGTACGCAGGTGTCCCATGGATGAGAATCGCAAAAAAGCACTGGCCGCCGCACTCAGCCAGATCGAAAAGCAGTTTGGCAAAGGATCGGTCATGCGCCTCGGTGACCATATTGCCTCCCGTGACGTGGACGTGGTGTCCACCGGTTCCCTGGGCCTCGACATCGCGCTCGGCGTCGGCGGCTTGCCGCGCGGCCGGGTGGTGGAAGTTTACGGACCGGAAGCCTCCGGCAAGACCACGCTGACCTTGCAGGTGATCGCCGAAATCCAGCGCAAGGGCGGCACCGCCGCCTTCGTGGATGCGGAACACGCGCTGGATCCCACCTATGCCGGCAAACTCGGTGTGAACGTGGATGATCTCTTGATTTCGCAACCGGACACCGGCGAGCAGGCGCTGGAGATCACCGACATGCTGGTGCGTTCCGCGGCCGTGGACGTGGTGGTAGTGGATTCCGTGGCCGCGCTCACGCCCAAGGCCGAGATCGAAGGCGAGATGGGCGATTCCCACATGGGCCTGCAGGCGCGCCTCATGTCCCAGGCGTTGCGCAAGCTCACCGCCAACATCAAGCGCTCCAACACGCTGGTGATTTTCATCAACCAGATCCGCATGAAGATCGGCGTGATGTTCGGCAATCCCGAGACCACCACCGGCGGCAACGCCCTCAAGTTCTATGCCTCCGTGCGTCTCGACATCCGCCGCATCGGCGCCATCAAGAAGGGCGAGGAAGTTATCGGCAGCGAGACCCGCGTCAAGGTGGTGAAGAACAAGGTGGCGCCGCCTTTCCGGCAGGCGGAGTTCGAGATTCTCTACGGCGAGGGCATCTCCCGCGCCGGCGAGATCATTGAGATCGGTGTGCTGCAGAACCTGGTTGAAAAATCCGGTGCCTGGTACAGCTACAAGGGTAAGAAGATCGCCCAGGGCAAGGAAGGTGCGCGCGAATACATGCAGCAGAATCCGGAAGTGGCCGCCGAGATCGAGCAGGCCATCCGCGACAAATTGTTACCGAAAAAAGTGAAGGCGCCCGCGGGTGAAGCAGTCGAAACGCAGGAAGCCTGATGAGGAGGAGGCCCGCGATCCCGCGCGGGTGCGCGCGGTGGCGCTCCGGTTGCTGGCCCGGCGTGAACATTCCACCCGGGAATTGACCACCAAGCTGACGGCGCGCGGTTATGAACAGCAGACGGTGCTGGCCGTCATCGAGGCGCTGGCGGATAGGAACCTGCTGTCCGACGGGCGCTTCGTGGATGAATTCGTCGCCAGCCGCCTGCGCCGCGGCAGCGGGCCGGTGAAAATCCGCGAGGAACTGCGCGGCCGCGGGGTGGCGGAGTCCCTGGTGGATAACGCCCTCAGCGATCGCCGCAGCGAGTGGCTCACCAATGCCGAGGCGGCGCGCCGTAAACGTTTCGGTGCGCCGCTGCCCCGGGATTTTGAGGAACGCGCCCGGCAGGCGCGTTTTTTGCAGCAGCGCGGGTTTACCGCTGAGCAGATACGGCAAGTGCTGAAGGGCGATATCGAAAACCTGTAGGAGCGGTCTTCAGACCGCGAAGTTTTTTTGGAATCGCGGCGCGGAGCGCCGCTCCCACAATTGAATATGATGACCAGCAACGAAATCCGCAAAAGTTTCCTGGAGTTCTTCCGCTCCAAGGCCCACACCATCGTGCCCGCGAGTCCGCTGGTGCCCGCGAATGACGCGACCCTGCTGTTCACCAACGCCGGCATGGTGCAGTTCAAGGACATCTTCCTGGGCCGCGAAAAACCCGCGCAGCTGCGGGTGGCCGACGTGCAGCCCTGCCTGCGCGCCGGCGGCAAGCACAACGATCTCGAGAACGTCGGTTATACCGCGCGCCATCACACCTTCTTCGAGATGCTGGGCAACTGGTCCTTCGGCGACTATTTCAAGCGCGACGCCATCGTGTATGCCTGGGAGCTGCTGACCCAGGTCTGGAAGCTGCCCCCCGAGAGGCTGTGGGTCACTATATATAAGGATGACGACGAAGCCCACGCGATCTGGACCCGGGAGATCGGCATACCCAGGGAGCGGGTGGTGCGCGTTGGCGACAAGCCCGGCGCGCCGAAGTGCCAAAGCGATAACTTCTGGCAGATGGCGGATACCGGCCCCTGCGGGCCCTGCACCGAAATCTTCTGGGACCACGGCCCCGGCGTTCCCGGCGGTCCGCCGGGCAGCCATGACGAGGGCGACCGCTACGTCGAAATCTGGAACCTGGTGTTCATGCAGTTCGACCGGGCCGCCGACGGCCGCCTGACGCCGCTGCCCAAGCCCTGTGTGGACACCGGCATGGGGCTGGAGCGCATCGCCGCGGTGCTGCAGGGTGTGCATGACAATTATAATACGGATGTCTTTAAGTACCTGATTTCCGTGCTTAAGGACAGCATGGGTTTGTCAGAGACAATGCGCAATCTTGCGCCTCGCGCTTCGCTCAATGTGATCGCTGATCATATTCGCGCAACATCCTTTTTAATTTTGGATGACGTGTTGCCTTCCAATGAAGGCCGTGGCTACGTACTGCGCCGCATCATGCGCCGTGCGATACGGCATGGGCATAGAGTCGGATTCAAGGAACCATTTTTTTATAGGCTTGTTGGACCTCTTGCTACACAGATGGGAGAGGCCTATCCAGGCTTGAATCAAAAGCGTGAATATATACAGAGCATCATTCTTAAAGAGGAGGAGGGGTTTGCAGAAACGCTGACCAAAGGATTGCATCTGCTTGAAGATGCGATAGGAAATGCTCGGAATGGAATTTTGACCGGAGATCTGGTTTTCAAGCTCTATGACACATTTGGTTTTCCGGTAGATATGACCAACGACGTCGCGCGCGAGCGCGGGCTGACGCTGGATATGGAAGGTTTTGAGCGGGAAATGAAAAAGCAGCGCGAGCGCGGACGCGCCGCCAGCCAGTTCGGCGCCGAGTACGGCCAGGATGTTGAAGTCAGCGGCGAAACAAAATTCACCGGTTACGATTCCTTGAAGGACAAGGGCAAGATCGTGGCGCTGTTCAGGGGGAAGGAAGCCGTCAAGTCAATTAAAGCCGGCGAGCAGGGCATGGTGATTCTGGACCGGACGCCCTTCTATGCGGAGTCCGGCGGCCAGGTGGGCGACCAAGGCGTGTTGCGCACCGCCAAAGCTGAATTCAAGGTCGAAGATACCCAGAAACGCGGCGGTGGTGCCCACGCCCATCTGGGCACTCTCACCCAAGGCGAACTGAAAATCGGCGATAGCGTAGACGCGCAGGTGGACGAAAAACTGCGGGCGGCCACGGTCTTGAATCATTCCGCCACGCATCTTTTACATGCGGCGCTTCGCAAAGTACTCGGCACCCATGTGACCCAGAAAGGTTCGCTGGTGGCGCCCGACCGGCTGCGTTTCGATTTCTCCCATCACCAGCCTCTCACGCCGGAAGAATTGCAGCGCATCGAAGATCGGGTGAACGAAGAAATCCGCAAGAACGCCAAAGCCGATGTGCGGCAAATGGGGTATGACGAGGCCATTAAGTCCGGCGCCATGGCCCTGTTCGGCGAGAAATACGGCGACACGGTGCGCGTGATGAAATTCGGCGATTTTTCCACGGAATTGTGCGGCGGTACCCACGTGCGGCACGTGGGCGACATCGGCCTGTTCAAGGTCGTGGGTGAATCCGGCGTGGCGGCCGGTGTGCGCCGCATCGAAGCCTTGACCGGCGAGGGCGCGCTGGCTTGGGTGCACAAGGCCGAGCGCAGCTTGCGCGGCGTCGCAGAGATGACCAAAGGCAGCCTCGACACTATTGAGGACAAGGTCAGCCAGCTGCTGGAACGCAACCGCAAGCTGGAAAAGGAATTGGAACAACTGAAGGGCCAGATGGCCAGCCGCCAGGGCGGCGATCTGGCCTCCCAGGCGGTGGACGTGCACGGCATCAAGGTGCTGGCCGCGCGTCTGGACGGTGCCGATGCGAAAACCCTGCGGGATACCGTGGATCAGCTCAAGAACAAACTCGGTTCCGCGGCCATCGTGCTGGCGGCCGTGGAGGACGGCATAGTGCGTCTGGTGGCGGGCGTGACCGCGGACCGCATGGCGAAGATCAAAGCGGGCGAATTGGTGAATGCCGTGGCCGAACAAGTGGGCGGCAAGGGCGGTGGCCGCCCGGACATGGCCCAGGCGGGCGGCAACGATCCCTCGAAACTCGACGCCGCGCTCAAGTCCGTGCCCGCCTGGGTGCGGTCACAACTCAATTGAAAAAATCACAGTTTTATTTTCCGTTCACCCTGAGCCAGTCGAAGGGTGATCTCCAAATGATTGGAGACAGGAAAGAAAATACCGCTCATACTTCGACAAGCTCAGTACGAACGGAATTATTCTGGCGTTTTTCTGGTTTAGACCGGCTTCTTTATGAATGACAGCAGCGTGTCTTCGTGGCACTGATCGTGCAGAAATACGGCGGCACCTCGGTGGCGGATTGCGCGCGTATCGAGCATGTGGCCGATAAAGTGTGCGCCGCACGTCGTGCGGGGCATGATTTGGTGGTGGTGGTTTCCGCCATGGCCGGTGAAACCGACCGGCTGTTGGGTCTCGGCAAAAGCATTTCCCAGCGTCCCAGCGCCCGCGAGATGGATGTGCTGCTGTCTACGGGTGAACAGGTGACCATCGCGCTCCTGGCCATCGCCCTGGAAAAGCGCGGCTTTCCCGCGCGCTCCTTCACCGGTGCACAGGTGTGTATCCGCACCGATAAAGAGCATAGCAAGGCGCGTATCGAATCCATTGACGACGGCAAGCTGCGCGCCTCATTGGCCGGCAACTGTGTGCCGGTAGTGGCGGGTTTCCAGGGCGTGGACGAAAGCGGCGATATCACCACCCTGGGCCGCGGCGGTTCCGACACCACTGCGGTGGCGTTGGCAGCGGCGCTCAAGGCGGATGAATGCCAGATTTACACCGACGTGGACGGCGTCTATACCACCGATCCGCGCATGGTGCCGGAAGCGCGCCGCCTGGCGCGCGTCACCTTCGAGGAGATGCTGGAGCTGGCGAGTCTGGGTTCCAAGGTGCTGCAGATCCGCGCCGTGGAGTTCGCCGGCAAATACAATGTTCCCCTGCGGGTACTGTCCACCTTCAAAGAAGGCGAGGGCACGCTCATCACTTATGAGGATGTCACCATGGAAGCCGCCGTCGTCTCGGGTATCGCCTTCAACCGCGATGAAGCGGAGATCACGCTCATCGGCATCCAGGATGAGCCGGGCGCGGCTTACCACATACTCGGGCCCATCTCCGACGCCAATATCGTGGTGGATATGATCGTGCAGAACGTGGCCCGCGAAGGCCGCCTGGATTTCACCTTCACCCTGCATCGCAACGACTACGCCCAGGCCATGGAAATCCTGGAAGCCAACCTCAAGCGCATGGGCGCCAAACGGGTAATAGGCAACGATCGGGTGGTGAAGATTTCCCTGGTGGGCGTGGGTATGCGCTCCCATTCGGGCGTGGCCACCCGTCTGTTCCAGGCGCTCTCCGAAGAAGGCATCAGTATCCGCCTGGTGGCCACCTCGGAAATCAAGATTTCGGTGGTGGTGGACGAGAAACACCTGGAAACCGGCGTGCGGGCATTGCATGCGGCCTTTCGTCTGCATGAGCCGCCGCAGCAGGATCACCTGCCACAACCGGCAACGGCGCCGGTGCGCCAAGGTGGCGCCGTGGGTTGAGTAGTGCCTCGAAAACCCTCAAAATGCCCAGTCCCGCGCCCCCTGACGGGATGCTTGCATCGAAAAAACAAGACCAAAAATGGAATTTTTATAACCAAGGTGATTGAGCGTAACCAGGAGCAAATCCATGTTGATTCTGACCAGACGGGTGAGCGAGACCATCATGATCGGTGACAACGTTACCGTCACGGTGCTGGGCGTCAAGGGCAATCAGGTGCGCATCGGCGTCAATGCCCCCAAGGATATCGCCGTCCACCGCGAAGAAATCTACGAGCGCATCAAGAACGAACAGGAACATGGTGATTCCGCGGCACCGGAAGCCTGAAAGCAGGCGGGAAGCGCGGTTTTTTGACCCATCCGGTGGGGATCAGTATCATCCTCGGCGGTTGAAGTGCTTTCCCCGATCGGATAGCCGAGCGATGTGCATGGATGCACAAGTGCCGCGGGAGGCAGGATGCCGAGAGCGGCCTGGGCGACAAAATCACCCGGGTGAGGCACGCAGTGACGAACGGGTCTGCTATGGATGGCAGACACTGGATTCTTAGCGAGGCAGGGAGAGCCGAGCTTAGAAGGATTTTGAACACCGCGAAGTGGTGGGCCCGAAGGAGCGGAGGGCAGCACGCCCGGAGTAACGCGCGATCCTGCTATGGGCTATTGCCTCGCTAGCTGGGGCGCTCGAAAATTTATGTATTCGGAGAGATGGCCGAGCTGGTCGAAGGCGCGCCCCTGCTAAGGGCGTATACGCGCAAAACGCGTATCGTGGGTTCGAATCCCACTCTCTCCGCCATTCAGTCAGGGTCTAACTGGCCCTTTCTCCGCAAATCGGAGAAAGGGCCTGGTTTTCCCACAGTTCCAGGCTATCCTTATTCACACTTGCCTGCAAAGCGCGCTTGGAGCGCTGCAATCGAGGGCGCTACACTCCATCTTTCTCTGATGAGTCGCATCGAGGTCCGGTTTCAATCACGTAGGTCGGGGCCCCGTGGACGCAAGTGATGAGAAACTGGCTATTATCACCCACCATCTAAGGTCACTCAAATAACCGGATACGCCAATAGTGGTCATTCGCGGGCGTTATGGAAGAATGATTAGGTGTGTAGATTACATACCTGATACGAAGAATGGGTAATTCATGGAGCGCATGGCAATAAAAATCGATTATGTTGCTTCTCCTGATGAGGGGCGTTTCGATGTTGCACCTGAAGGAATCGAAGAATTCCGCCGTGATCTAGAAGAAGCGTATGTTTCCTTAGTCAGAAGCCACCCTGGTGTCCGCGGAGGAGGTTGGTATCAATTTCTCATCCAAGTAACATCAAACATAACACTTCGCGACATTGCAAATCTTATTCTGAGCGGCATTGCTTATGACCTTCTGAAGAGTGGTGCGTCTTCTTTTGTTTTGCGACCTCTACTTAATGCCTATGAAAAGCTAAAAGAGCGAAATACACGAATTCAGTTCGGCGTCGATGAGATTAGTTTCTTATTTCAAGATACAGACATCATGATCAAGAAAATTGGTACTCAGTCATTACGCTGGGATATAGATCAGATATTCACAACACTAGCTAAAGACATTGAGTTCCTTACGAGGCCATCAGGCGAGCTACCTTACGTTATCCATATACCTGTATTTGAAGACCCTAAACCACGTTTCTGTCGCTTCCGTTCTATGTTGGATGTCGATGAAACGATCCAAGGCATTACCTCGCCAAGCTATTTCCAATATTGGGGTATCCGGTATAGTCGAGCTGGAAAGATATGTGTTTTCGATGTACAGCGCCAACTCATCCTTGATGAGAAGTATATGACGCAAAGTGAGTATTGGACTACTTGGGAAAAAGAGTGGGCAAAGGAGCGGGCGCTTTCTCAGAAAAATGATGCAAGTAAAAAATAGACGCGTCAATCAGTAAGAGAATACGCGGGAAAGCCTGAGATCCTGAATGTGACGCTTATTGACGACGCAACAGCTTGCCACGATTGACGATCTGAGGGGGCGTGTGCGCCGCTGACGCGCGGAACGCGCGGCGCTGCTGTGACCAGCATGCGGCCACCAGGGGACGGTCCATTGAGAGTACTCCTTGCTGTCGGTCATACGCGTACACTGTATTCGGGGTCACCTTTGATAAAGTACTGCCATGCGTATGTACTACATGACAAGCACTGAATGGGCCGCTGTCATCCTGAAGGAGCGTCGACTGAAGCTGTCGCGATTTTACGAAACGAATGACCCGTTCGAGTTGAACCTAATTGATAGCCGAAACAGATATACACGCAAGATAGCGAACCTCATTGAGAGCTATCACAACAAGAAAACAGGAATGATTTGTTGCAGCACGAACTGGAAAAGTCCCGCCATGTGGGCGCACTATGCGGACAAGCATCGAGGAATCTGCCTCGGTATGGACGTCGACGATTCGCTCGTGTCTGAGGTGAAATACACCGATGAGAAGATCAGGGTCGAATTCGGACAACATTTGCCCACCCATGGGCTTTCTGCTGAACTACTGAGCACAATCCTGCTCACAAAGTCCACGTGTTGGTCGTACGAGAATGAGCACCGATTGCTAGCGGCCCTGGAGACTCCCGACCCAAAGAATGGGTTGTATTACATAGAATTCGGCCGTCAGATTGAGCTCCGAGAGCTAATAATTGGTCACCGCTGCGCGTGGACCAATGTTGATGTCGAACGACTTCTTGGCGACGTGGCAGCGCCGGTTCGCATTTGTAAGGCACGTCCTGCCTTCGGTCGGTTCGAGATGGTCGAACAAGGTTTGATGCGGCCGGTCACAGTCAGGCCCGCGAGCGCGAAATCTCGGTGAACTGCCTTGAAGTGGCCGTTAGCCATCGGCGGCTTAGGGTTGTGGCCGATCGCGTTGACTGCTTACAGTTGGTTCTTGTCGCTGATCTGAAACGCGCGTCGTTGTTCATCCCACTTTATCGGCAGATCGTCGAGCAGTTTTCCGAGTGTTATAGCCATCGGCTGGCGTCCCTCCAGGATGGCTTCTACGATGTCGGGGGCGAGGAACGCACAGCGCAGAATGGAACTGACGTAGCGCTCGTGTACCCCGACTTCCGTGGCAATCGAGCGAATGGATTTGACCTCGCCTGAGACCAGCCGCTCATGCCAACTGTAAGCACGTGCGATGGCTTTGACCATGGCGGGATTGGGGTGTGCTGTTCCATTTTCCCGGTGACTATTCGGCACGATCACCCGCATTTCACCACCACAGCGTCTTAGCTGAGCCTTGATAGCCAGGATGATTGTCTCATCGCCCTCGTGACCTTGGAACTGATTGGCTTCGTTTTGAGTAGAACTGTCATTACTCAGCAGCGCACCCCGAAGCTTTTGTTTGTTCAGAAGTATCTGGATCTCGTCACCCGCCAGCGTGATTCTGGATACTACGGCTTGCAGGAACACGCGCGTCTCGGCCTGAGCCGCTTCCGTCAATTTGGTAGATTGGCTGCGTACAGATGCGAGAACGGCGGTCTGTAGAGAGGTATCCTCTGAGGGGAGGGCAAGAGATTCCAATAACCCCGGCGCATTGTTAAAGAACGTCCGTAACCGCTGTATTACCAGCATCTCGATATCATGCGCCGGGTAGCGTCTTGCACTAGCCTTGTTATTCCCTGGATTCCGGATGAGCGCTTGGGATACATAGTAGCGGTAGCGTTTGCCATTCTTGACCGTGTGGGTGGGCGTAAGCCTCTGACCTTCCGCATCATAGAGCAGCCCGGCAAGCAGGCTCGATGTCTGTGCCTTGGTCCCGGTGCGCTTGGCAGTGTCATTGGTCTATCCGAATGCGGGTGGCCACGGGCAAGGTCTTGCGCCGCCCATAGCGGGGGAGGTGGTTGCAGTAGACACGGCGTACGAGAAGGGTGGCAGCCCCCATCAGCAACAGGGGTAAGATAACCAACAAAGCCAGCACCTGCAGGGAGGGCATGGAGTATTCCTTAATATAAGGTTACTGAACGTCCCTGATCATGCCCTCGAATTCCTCTGTCCGCGAGCTGAGAGGCGCAGGGTATGGGTGTTTTAAGAAAACCACGCAGTTGGACTGTGTCCAGGACTATGGGTGGCGACTTTTCAGAAAAAGAGTGAAGGAATGGCTAGCGGATGCATAACAATTCGAAAAATCCGAACATAAATTCTGAGGACATCCATCGCGGACACGCGGACAGGACACCAAGAATTGGCGAGCAGTTAACTATGCAATGCACGCACCGCGTGCTGGGGATCATTCTTAAAAACATTGAGCAGCGCGAGGGCTGGCCCTTGTGGTTGCCGGCGACCTTGTTCCCAGTTCTGGATGGTGCGTACACTGACCCCGATCAGAAGGGCGAAGGCACTTTGCGACAAGCCCATCTTTTCCCGCACAGCTTGGACATTAACGGATTCCAATATGCGCCGGCGTGCAGTTTTTGCCTTGCCGCGCCTTATCTGACCGGCCTCCTTAAGACTGGTGACCAGTTCGTTAAACAGCGTCTCTTTCATGTTCCAAACTCCTGCTTTACCAGCTTCTTGAGGGCGCTGAGCTGTTCACGGGTGAGGTTGTCTTGCTCGTTCTTGGGATAGGCAAGCAGCATGTAGAGCTGTGCATCCGGGGAATACCAGTAATATATGACCCGGACACCGCCACGCTTGCCCATGCCTGGTCGTGACCAACGTACCTTGCGCAGCCCGCCGCCGCCTTGGATCAGATCGCCTAGCTGGGGGTTCAAATGCAGGGCGGTCTGCAGCTCCCGATAATCATCATCCGGCATCAACTTGGTAATTTGCCGGGTAAACGTAGGGGTTTCGATGATGACCATCGGTAGGTAGTCTATACGCCATTGGCGTATAGAGTCAACTTGGCCCTGTCCGTCTGTCCGTACTAGGGTGCGTGCTGACATGGGAGCTAATTTTTAAACATAAAATACATAACAGGGAATTCAAATTCCCTGTTATGGCTTTTAAATTCCCTGTTCCGTTGTGCAGGGAATTTGCTCGTAACCGATTGTTACCACAGTGTTTTCAGACAGGGTTTTGCTGCTTTAGCGCCTAGAAATCGAAAAATTCCCTGCTTAACAGGGAATTTGAGCAGAGAACGGTTCGTAAGAGACTGCGTCCACCGCCAGATATGGCCTTCTAGGCCAGGCATAGTAAGGCCTTTATGGCTTAGCGACGATATCAACCCACATGCTGTCCCCCATTTAAACGGTGCTGGGGGCGGCTTCTGGCGGGGCCGCTACCCCGCGCCGGCTTTCACCGCGCCCACAATTAGTTGTGTGAGCGCACGCGAGCGGTTTAGCCCCCATATAGGGGGCGGCAACATGTCTCGGACTAGCGCACATTGTTGGCCGACATACGGGCACCAATCCGAGAGCCTAATGAGCTAAGATTTCTTACCCTAAACTGACAACAGGCCGGGATCCGATGATCTCAGCCACTGGAAGGGCCTTATGAAAAACCATAAAAAGCAGAGCACCACGGCAGTGCCCTCAGCTCAAGACAAGCAACAAGAGCTTGTAGCCGCTGGACTGAGACTCCCCGGTGTTGAGGAAGCCTTTGCCATATATGGAAAGGCACTTCAGTCGTTCCCATTTCGTGCCGAAGTGTCTGTTGAGCTTTACGCAACGGACGTGAATAACGCGACACTTGATTAAGAACAATGCCCAGCTTTGGTGAGATCCTGCAGGAAGTCCAGGCACTTCCGCGGGTGGCATCCGGCGGGTTAGATCACGATACCGTTCGCCGTAAATATCTAAACCAGTTGCAACAGCTTACTGGCCGCAGCGTCATCATTTATTATTCCAGCTGGCTATCTAACCAAAATCAGAACAGCGGTATTTTGCTTGATGACATGCAGGCCATGATGGAAGTTTGTCGTGGCTTGCCACCAGATGGATTAGATCTTCTCCTACATAGTCCCGGTGGCAGTGCTGAGGCTACAGCTCGGCTTGTTGACTATCTACGGCAGAAATTTACTCACATTCGAATATTTGTTCCGTTGGCGGCTATGTCAGCAGCAACCATGTGGTGTTTTGCTGGTGACGAGCTCATTATGGGCAGACATTCTCAAATCGGCCCTATTGATCCCCAGATGGTGACAGCGTCTGGATTAAACCCAGCTAGGGCAATTAGAAAACAGTTTGAAGCAGCAATCCAAGATTGTGCGGCACATCCAAATCATGTTGCTGCTTGGTTTCCGATTCTGGCGCAATATGGTCCATCATTGCTTGCGCAATGCGACGCCGCGGAAAACCTGTCAAAGCAGTTGGCTGCAGAATGGTTGGAAAAATATTTCTTCAAAGGCGATGCAGATGCGCCAGCTAAGGCCAAAAAAGCAGCAGATTATTTTGCCGATGCTGACCAGCATCTCTCTCATGCCAAGGGCATAGATATCGACGAGGCCAAACGCGCTGGCCTTGATCGAATCAAATACCTTGAAGATGATCAAAGGCTACAGGACGCGGTCCTAAGTGTGCATCACGCAACACTTCAGTCATTTACAAATCCAATAATAATCAAAATCGTGGAGAATAATTTGGGGAGGGCTTTCATACGAATCGGGCAACCGATGGCCATGGCAATGATTCCAAATATGCCTATTCCAAACCTTCAACCACAGATTCCTGCACCATAGAAAGTAACTAGAAGATTTTGTAAACGTGTGAGGCAGTAGCATAAGAGGACAGTGTGAGCGCGCAGGGCATTTCGACGTTTTGGCTCGCGATCTTAGGCTCGGCCAAGGGTTCACCAGTGCGTAGGTTCGCGTGCGGTCTTTCGGTCTTGGTTATCACAGCCATTCCTGCGCTTGCAGGCGACAGGAAGCCAACCGGACCAGAGTTGGCGCCAAGAGAGATTGGGTATCTGCTGAAAGCATATCCGTTAGCGGCGCAGACAAATCCGGATTCACCGGCAGGTGTCGGTGTGCTGCTTTGGGGATGCGACTACATGGTGGGAAAGGCGCGGATTACTATCACCATAAGCACACAGCCCAGTGATCCAATGCCATGTAAGCGCAAGGTGGCCTTCAAATAGATACAGCACCTGGCCCCCGGTGAATCTATGAATCCAGCCGCCCCACTGCCACCACATCAAGAATTCGAGCTGCTGCTGAAAGCTCTGTCGCGCGATGCCCGGGCCGCAGCCCGATTTACTTACATCTGGGAAGCCATCAGGTTCTCTGCATCCCGTCGACCACAGCTTATTGCGCGCCTCGACGAATTTGCGGGGTTCTGGAACACGGTACTCGGTGCGCTGCAGACCAGCGCCATAGTCGCGCTGGGCCGGATGTACGACCATAACAATAAGGTCCTGAGCGCCCGAAAGCTCTTGGACTACGCTACGGCCAACCGGGAGCTGTTCAGCGCGAACTCGCTCCGTGCCCGGGTTGCAACCCGGCTGACAGCGCCAGCGGAAGTGGATGCGTTCATGGAAGAATTCCGGCCGCCCACGCAGACCCAATTCGACGCCCTGGCCGCAGCGCTCACCGAGCACACTGCGCTCTACGAGGAAAAAATCATGCCGATCCGCAACAGAGCGTTCGCCCACGCGGGCCGCATCACGCAGGAGGAACTGCACGCCATATTCGCTGCGGTTCCGGTGACCGACTTCGAGCAGCTAACGGTATTCCCACTGCTCCTTCGCCACGCGCTTTGGGAGACATACACCAATGGCTGCAACCTTGAGCTCATCGATACGCCCACTGCTATTGCGGACCTCATCGCGATCCCACTCGGCCGGCGCGCGGTTGGCAAAGAGCACCAGCATGCGGTGCGGGACACAACCGACTTTCTCGAATCGTTGGCACCAACCAATGGCGAGGCCCGAGGGTGATAGGGGTCGGACCAGCCTAACCGTTTGATAAATTTGGAGAACATGTATAAATAGCAGCCGAACAGACGCTCAAACTGTTATGTTTACACTCCAAAGCAGTGTTCCAAGGAGGGAGCGATGCCGCGTGTGATCTACCTTTTGAACTTTCGCTCCAGATTAAAAGTCCCACTACACATCTAAGGCAGGAAAAGGCGGTAGAGAATGATCGATAATTTCCGGGACCACGCCGCCAATGAGCGAACCTATCTCGCGTGGATCCGCACGGCGGTAGCGTTGATGGGGTTCGGTTTCGTGATCGAGAAATTCGATCTGTTTCTGGGCTATATCGCCGTCGCGATCCATCAGGTGAATATCCCCCACAGCCGGCATTTTGCCGAGGAGGCCGGTCTCGCAATGATGATCGTGGGGCTTGCGCTCGTGATATTTTCCACCTGGAACTTCCTGCATAATATCCGCCTCATAGACGCGCCTGATCAACACCCGTACCGGGCCAAGCTGCCCAACCTCGTGTTGGGAGTGGTGGTCGCGGCGCTTGGTATTTTCCTGATCCTCTACGTGGGGTTTGCGCTGTCATCCAAAATGCCTTGACACCAGCCCTGAAATGCGCACGTGGAAAGGCCGGGTACTCAGCAGAGTTTTTATTTTCGCTCTTGGCCCGCCCATGCTGTGGGAGTGCCGGCATGGGAGTCATTTTTAATGATGGCTATGCAGGCTAATCATAACTTTCGCGGACACTCGGACAACGTACCCTGGCGGTAGCTGCTGAACAACGATATGACTGCGGCGAACCTCTGTAGGCCGGTTTCATTTATCCCCGGCTCCTGGAGATACAGATGAGCCCAATTGAGGATGCCGGACCGGCCATTCTGCAGCGGCGCTTGGCCGTATTTGGACAGCGGCAAATTGTCACGTTGGTGGTGCTGTTCTTTATCGGCGACTGGTTGGGGGCGGGCGTGGCAATTTATTTCGCGGTCGCGTCCAAACACGGCCAGGTATTTCAAGAGGATCTGTTTTCAGGATGGGTGTGGTGGCCCATCGTTTTAACCGTGCTTGTGGTCCTATGGTATGGGCGTGGTGTGCGGCGCTTGGCAGGAGAAACCGGCGGGGTTAGCGCCGCCAATCAGGTGCTCATTTATCTTGGGATATTCACTTCCTTTGCGGCGGTTGTCCCCCCGATTGATGCGCTGGCAGGCAATCTCTATTTTATACATCAGATTCAGCACATGTTGCTGCACATGGTCGCGCCGCTTCTACTGGCGCTTGGGGCTCCGCTGGCGCCGCTCATTGCGGGCTTACCAAGCCCCTTGAGGCGGGGGTTTCTGAAACCGCTGGTTCGGAATAAAACGTTGCGGCGAATATGGAAAGCGCTTGTGCATCCCTTGGGCGCATCCCTGTTATTCGTCTTGGCTCTCTACTTTTGGCAAATTCCACATTTCATGGACCTTATCGCGTTGCATGATTCCGTCGACGAGTTTGCGCACATGAGCATGCTGATTACCGGTCTTTTTTTCTGGTGGATGCTGTTTGATCCGAGAGCGACACCCAATGCCGTGTCATATCCCACGCGGCTTGCGGCTGTCACCCTCGCGATGTTTGCCTGCATCCTGCTTGGGGCGTATATCGCACTCACCCATAGGGAGCTTTATCCGGTCTACGGACAGCTGTCCCGCGCCTGGGGAGTCGGTCCACACCTGGATCAGACGCTCGGCGGACTCATTACCTGGATTGACGGCTCGATGACCGTGGTCATTGGCGGTCTCATCGTATTTCACCGCTGGGTGCGGGATGAGTCCTTGCGCCCTTTGTCGAAACGCCAGCGCGCCGCGCGTTTGAAGATTGCCTGACTGGCGCCATAATCTTGTCTGACGGGAGATGGCGGCGATCACGGTCGTGCCGTTTGCATGCGGGTTCACGGCCCGCCTGATTTACTCGATCAGCTTTCCGCTAATCAGGCACAGTCGTAGCCTGATGAGTACCGAAACCCCGTGCAGTTCAGTCGTTACCGCGGCGGCATCACCCACATGTGGCTGTACCAGTAGTAACGGCCGTTCACCCGGGCCGTGCAGTCATACCGGTCATGTCCCACCGGCAAGGGACTGGATGCGCGGATCACAAAGCGGGTTTGCTCGGCATCGAGCCAGGTGATTTCAAGGGGCGGGCCATCGAGGTAGCAGTGCAGGGCCGCCGGCGGTAGCGCACCTGGAACCAGCGTGACTTGCAGGCGTGGTGGATTGTCGCGGGTAACTTCCGGATCCCAGGGTTGCACTGCCCGTATGGGCATGGGCAGTGCCGATGCGCGCAAGGCGAACTGAGACACGGAACCGTAGTGCTGGTTGATGGGGAAGCGCGGCATTGCGCGTACGTCGAGCGGGGCCGCCAGCACGCCCGACTGCTGCCCAAAGGCGGCGAATCCAAGCGCGGTGACGATGCCGGCAAGGCGCGCGCTGAATTCTCCATACGGGTAAGCGAACAACCTGGGTTGCGTATTGACCTGGGCACCCAGTTCCGCTTGCAGCCGTTGCTGACCGCGCAGGATGTCCGCGCGCACCCGTGCTGCCCAGCTTCGTTCGCTTTCGCCGGGCCGGCGGAACGCCAGATGGCCGCTGTCGGCGCTGTCATTGGCGATGGTGCCGCCGTGGGCCAGCAGGTCCCGCAACTCGCCCCAGGTCATGAAATCGGGGCGCTGGCGGTCAATGTCGTCGCTGCTGACGAATACCGTGAACGGCAGATGCCGGGATTCCAACAACGGATAGGCATGCTCGTACATCGAGCGAAACGCGCCATCAACGGTGATGCCCACGACGTGATCCGGGATCGGTCTGTCCGCCTGCAGATCGTCGACGATACGGGGCAGGGCCCACACCTGATAGTGATTGCGTGCCAGCCAGTCCAGTTGTGCGGCAAACTGACTGGTGCGGATATTGGTGGAGGGATAGCGCGGATCTCCGAAGCGGTGATACATAAATATCACCGCATGAGACGGCACCGCGGCCCCCGCAAAACGCATCGCAATCAGCAGCAAGACAATAGTCAGGATGACATTGAAATTGCGCATGGGCGTTCCTGGTGTTACCTAACCTGGATTGCTATTCTGAGCGTCAGCGCGAAACCCTTTCATGCGCCGTAACAATGCTGGGCCGGCTTCCACCACCAGCACCCCCAGCAAGATCAGTCCACAACCCACGGTCGCCAACGGCGTCAAACGTTCCCGCAACAGCAGCGCACCGGCGAGGGCCGCAAATACGCTTTCCAGGGACATGATCAGCGCGGCTTCCGCCGCCGGCGTGTGTTTCTGGGCAACGATCTGCAGGGTGTAGGCTACACCGCCTGATAGCAGGCCGGCATACAGAATCGCGGGCAGCGCCGATGTGATTCCCGGCATGACCAGCGGTTCGAAGATGAAGCCGCACACCAGGGCAAGAACCGCGGTCACCGCGTACTGGGCAAAGGACAGGAAAAAAGGCCGGTCGGTGCGCTGCAAAAAAACCGCGATCAGGGTTATTCCCATGGCCCAGGCCACATCGGCGGCGACCACCAACAGGTCACCCAGGTTCCAGGTCTTTGCCAGGCCGTTATCGGCCAGCAACCATGCGCCCCCGATGGATATCACGCAGGCGAGCACCACGAGGGAGCGCGGACGCCGGCGTGTCAGCAGCCAGACCATGAAAGGCACGATCACTACATATAAGGCCGTCAGGAATCCGCCATTGGTGGCCGTGGTCGTAACCAGGCCGATTTGCTGCAGGCTGGCGCCGCTAAACAGGCACAGCCCCACCAGACCCGCTTGGGCAAGATCTTTCCGGGTCAGGGCAAGGGGGTGTTTGCTTGCTTCGTACCAGGCCAGCGGCAGCAGTGCCAGCGTGGACAGGAGGAATCTCGCACCCACGAACAAGATCGGCCCCATGGTTTCATTGGCGCTTTTCTGGGCGATGAAGGCCGTGCCCCAGATGAACGCTGTCAACAGTAGCAGCAGGTCTGCGCGTAAACGATTCATGGAGCCCGTCGAATGCATCAAGCAGGTTTGCGGATTATGCCTGTTAACGCCTTCGACCATAACAGGCTGTACACCTCCATTGGACTTCCGCCGGTTCCCTGGGCACCACCGCAGTCCCGCGTTATTGCGGAGAACTCAATGAGCGACTACGGCGTATTGCTGTACTTCCTTGACGCTTGCCTGACGCTCCGGGATAATTTGCGGCTCTTCATGCGCCTGTAGCTCAGTTGGGTGAGCCGGGAATTCCCAGACGAAGCGTTGCTTCGTCTCGGCGAACGCCCAGCCATGGATGGCTGGGCTGGCGGGCATACCAGGGATGGGTACTACCACCGATAGTTAGTAAAAGTTTTGCGCCTGTAGCTCAGTTGGGTGAGCCGGGAATTCCCAGAAGAAGCGTTGCTTCGTCTCGGCGAACGCCCAGCCATGGATGGCTGGGCTGGCGGGCATACCAGGGATGGGTACTATCACCGATAGTTAGTAAAAGTTTTGCGCCTGTAGCTCAGTTGGATAGAGTACCTGGCTACGAACCAGGGGGTCGGGAGTTCGAATCTCTCCAGGCGCGCCATTTAAATCAA
>Ga0307374_10000114_pt1 | contig 138118 bp, 116 predicted proteins | sample OX3MG_FD_202532 | JGI IMG/M metagenome (GOLD analysis project Ga0307374, IMG submission 202532) | Soil microbial communities from Risofladan, Vaasa, Finland - OX-3 | ecosystem: Environmental > Terrestrial > Soil > Coastal area > Acid sulfate soil | place: Finland: Risofladan, Vaasa...
TTCACGCACTGTGCGATGACGGCCACCTTTTGCAACTCCCGTTGGCTCAACGTGAATGTCTCCTGTCTCATGGGGTGACATTTTCACGCGGCCGTTAAGGGGTGACAGAATTATCTGGCTAAGACATAGCACGGCGGAAGTCCACCCTTCCATCCCTTGCCGGAATTCTTGTATGATCGGCGTCTTTCCGGACAGGGGCATCCGAAATGTGGACGCGGTGGGTGGGACAAGGCGGGCGGTGGCTTTTGGCGCGGATTGTCAGGCCGCTTGGCGCCGCCGGCGTAAATCCGAACATACTGACGTTCCTCGGTTTCGCGGTCACCCTGCTTGCCGCGCTGGGCTTCGCGGTGGGCCAGTTTCGCTGGGCGGCGGCGGGCATTTTTCTCTCCGGTTTCCTGGACATGCTGGACGGGCAGGTGGCCCGGCGTTCCGATCGCGTCACCCCGTTCGGCGCCTATCTGGATTCCACGCTGGACCGCTACTCGGACATCATGCTGTACATGGGCCTGGTGGCGCATTACGCGATCGTTGGCGTCTTCTTTTACGTTGTTCTGGCGGCAATCGCCATGTCCAGCTCGTTTATGGTGAGTTTCACGCGAGCGCGGGCCGAGGCCGTGATTCCAAAATGCAAGGTGGGATTCATGGAGCGGCCCGAGCGGCTGGTGCTGCTGATCCTGGGCGGAGCGTTCAACCGCATGGCCCCGGCGCTTTGGGTGATTGCCAGCATCGCCACCGCGACCGTCGTTCACCGGATCACATATACGTGGCGCGAAATCCGCGCCGGCCGCACGCTGCCCAGCCTGTCCCTGGACGCCCGCTAACCGAAGCGGCCGATGGGAGCTGAAGGACTGCCGGTCCGCAGGGATGGGGTGCGCGAAAGCGCGAAGACTCTTCCGTCAATCTTCCCGGCATCTTCCCCTGGGCTGGCCATGCCTCCCCGTACTGGTCCTGTAACTCTGCGCAAATCTGTTATTTATCCGCAACTGGCTCGTTGACACTACGGGCCGCGCAAGTAACCTGATCTACGCTTTTTCTTCCGGGCGAACCCGGCGTTTCACGTGAAAGCACGGTGGGTGTGCCGGTCTTTCCGCGTGGGGAAAAATAAAAAGAGTTTTTTCGAGCGCGCTGCTCGAGGAGTGAATCCGTGAAGAGACGAACGGTAATGGCATGGATCGGGGCTGGTGCGCTGGTCGCGGCGATCTCCTTCGCGCCCAAAATGGTCAATGCGCAGCAGCAAAAGCTGCACGTGGTCGTCGTCCGCGACGTGATCCACGTGATTTCGCCCAGGCTCGGCGGCATGAAGCCCATTCCGCCGGCCAAGGGCGTGCGCAGACAGATTCCCTTGCGCCATCCGTTGCCGATTCATTCGAACGTCCAACCGGCAACGCAGGACCCCGCTCTGCAGACCGCCCTCGGACCGGCGGGCACGACCGGCTCCTGGATCAACTTCCTCGGCAACGGCGAAAGCCAGCCGAACTTCTCGATGTGCTGCGCCCCGCCGGATACCAACGGCTCGGCCGGCGCCACCCAGTACGTTCAGTGGGTGAATACGGAATTCGCGGTGTTTTCCAAGGCCACGGGGCAGATCGAATATGGGCCCGCCGAAGGCAACACGCTCTGGCAGGCGCTCGGCGGCGCCTGCGCCAGCAGCAACAGCGGCGATCCCGTCGCCGAGTACGACAAGCAGGCGAAGCGTTGGGTCATGATGCAGCCCGTCTTCAGCAGCCCGTATTATCTGTGCGTCGCCGTTTCCACCACCTCCGACGCGACCGGCACGTACAATCTTTATCAGTTCCCGATTCCCGGCAATTATTTCCCCGATTATCCGAAACTCGCCGTCTGGCCGGATGCCTACTACGTTTCCTATAACGATTTCCAAGGCAACAGTTTTATCGGCGGCAGCGCCTGTGCGCTGGACCGTTCCAGCATGCTCCAAGGCAACGCCGCCACGATGCAGTGCTTCCTCACCTCCTATCCCAGCCTTTTGCCGTCCGATCTCGACGGCGATTCCGGCGCTCCGGGAACGACCGCGGCGCCGCCGGCCGGCTCGCCCGATTACTTCATGGATTTCACGGCCACGAATGCCCTGAATCTGTTCGCCTTTCACGCCGACTGGACCAATTCCGCCAATTCCACCTTTAGTGGTCCGACGGCGCTTCCCGTGGCCAGCTTCAGCGAAGCCTGTGGCGGCGGAACGTGCATTCCGCAGCCGGGGACCACGCAGCAGCTCGATTCGCTGGGCGACCGGTTGATGTACCGGCTCGCCTACCGGAATTTCGGCGCCTACGAATCGATGGTCGTGAGCCAGTCGGTCAACACGGGCAACGGCAACACCGGCGTGCGCTGGTATGAAATTCGCAATCCCGGCTCGAACCCCACCGTTTATCAGCAGGGAACCTTCGCGCCCGATTCCGATTACCGCTGGATGCCCAGCATCTCCGAAGACGAATTGGGCGATATCGCCCTCGGCTACAGCGTTTCGAGCGGCACGACGTATCCTTCAATCCGCTACACCGGCCGGGTGCCTTCCGACACTCTGGGCACGATGGAAACCGAGACGGGCCTGATTGCCGGCGCTGGGTCGCAACAGGGGCAAAGCCTGACCCGTTGGGGCGATTACAGCAGCATGTCCGTCGACCCCACCAACGACTGCACGTTCTGGTACACGAACGAAATCCTGCCTTTCAGCGGCGCTTTCAATTGGGATACGCAAATCGGCTCCTTCAGCTTTCCGAGCTGCGCCGCTGCTCCCCCGGCTGATTTCTCGCTGACCGGCGCCCCCACGACGCAACCAGTGACCGCGGGTTCGGGCGCCACTTACCTGATCGGCGTCGATCCGGTTGGCGGCTACACCGGCAACGTAACCTTGAGCGTGAGCGCTCCCAATCCGCTTCCGGCGGGCATGTCCGTCTACATTTCAACCAATCCCGTCGCAATCGCGAGTACGAGCTCGATCAATTCGTCTTTGACGGTCTTTACGACTGCCGCGACTCCCGCGGGCACCTACAACGTGACCGTGAGCGGCACCGACGGCACGAACACCAACACCGTTCCGATCACCATCGTGGTACAGGCCGCACCGACGCCCGATTTCTCGCTTTCGGCTGCGCCCTCATCGCAAACCATTTCGGGTATCTACGGAAGCTATACCATCGACGTCACGCCGACCGACGGCTACACGGGGAACGTGAACCTGAGCGTTACGTCTACGCTCCCGGCGGGCATGACGGCCACGTTTGCGCCCAATCCCGCCGACATCACCGGCAACACCGCGGTCAGCTCGTCTCTGACGGTCGGCATAACGACGGCCACTCCGGCGGGGACGTACAACCTGACGGTGAGCGGCACCGACGGCACGCTCACAAACACCACGAAAATCACCGCGATCGTTCCGACGCCGGATTTCTCGCTGACGAGCCTGGGCTCGCAAACCATCAGTGCGGGGAGCGGCGCCACGTATGTCATCTCCGTTCTGCCCACCGGCAACTACGGCGGGAGCGTCACCATGAGCGTCAGCTCGCCCAGCCCGCTGCCAACCGGGATGACGGCCACCTTTTTGCCGAATCCGATCAGCGTCAGCCCGACGCAATCGAATGACGTGACTCTCACCATCAACACGACGAGCGCAACGCCGGCGAACAGTTACAGCTTGACCATCAGCGCCACCGACGGCACGCTCACCCGTACCACGACGGGCACCCTGGTGGTTCAGGCGCCGCCGCCGCCCGGTTTCTCGGTCTACAGCGTGACGGGATCGGAAGGCGTCGTCGCCGGCAACAGCGTCAGCAGCACCGTTAACGTCACGCCGTCGAACGGCTATACCGGCAATGTCACCCTGAGCGTCTCCTCGCCCAACCCGTTGCCAACCGGCATGACAGCCAGCTTTTCGCCCAACCCCGTCTCCATCACCGGCACGAGCGCGGTCAGCTCGACCCTGAAAGTCCAGACGACGGCCTCCACTCCCTCGGGCAGCTACAACCTGACGGTGAGCGGTACCGACGGCACACTCACGAGCACCAGCTCGATCTCGGTCACTGTTACGGCGGCGACCAGCTCGGACTTTACGATCAGCGCCACGCCTTCGACCGCCGCGGCCGCGCCGGGCTCGAGCACCAGCTACACGGTGACCATCGCGGGCTCGGGCACGGGTCCATTTAACGGAACGGTGAACCTGAGCGTGGGCGGCGTGCCGTCACGCACGAGCACCGCTTGGAGCACGACGTCGATCACCGGCTCCGGCAGCGCCGTGCTGACCGTATCTCCGAATCGAAAGGCAACGCGGGGTACCTATACGCTGACGATTACCGGCGCCAGCGGCAGCCTGTCGCATTCGGTGGACGTGACATTCGTTGTCGGAACGCTGTCCACCCCGAATTTCTCGCTTTCGGCCTCGCAGACTTCGCAAAGCGTGGTGCAAGGTGGCAGCGCGAGCTACACGATCACGGTTTCGGGATCGGGCGGCTTCACCGGAGACGTGGGATTGACCGAAACCGGTTTGCCCGGCGGGGCGACCCCGACATTCAGTCCGACCACGGTGACCGGCGGCTCAGGCAACTCGGCGCTCAGCGTTGCGACGAGCGCGAGCCTGGCGGCTGGAACCTACCCGTTCACGGTGACCGGTACGAGCGGCAGTCTGGTGCAAAACCTTTCGCTCACGCTTGTCGTTCAGCAGGCCGGCGGGGGCAGCGGCGATTTCTCGATCAGTATTTCGCCTTCGAGCCAGTCGGTCGGTCCCAAGTCGAGCACGTCGTATACGGTAACGGTCTCCGCGCTGAACGGGTTTACCGGCACGGTCAACCTGAGCCTCAGCGGCTTGCCCAACCGCACCAACTCCAGCTTCAGTTCATCCACGATCACGGGTTCGGGAACTTCGATGTTGACGATCTCCACGACGCCGAAATCGGCCGCTGGAAGCTATACGCTGACCGTCACCGGGACCAGCGGCAGCTCCTCGCATACTGCCCAGGCGACGCTGAACATCACGTAGTGGGATGCGATGCGCGTGGCCCGGGATGGTTTGTGGATTCGGCGTGGACCGGGCCTCGCCGATGGCCTAGGAAGGCTTGCCGGCGGGAACTCGCCGGCTGGATTCGAGTAGGGAATTTTCCACTTTTTCCGAAATGGTTTCGTGCACCCGGTCGCGCAGAGCCTGCGCGTCCGCTTTAGTCAGCCCCTTGGTCTCGATCGGATCGAGCAGATAGACGACGATCTTTCCGGGATGCAGCAGCCAGCTCCCCTTTCGGTTGAACTCGAACGATCCCGTAATCGCCACCGGCACCACCGGGTAACCGAACTGCACCGCCATCCGGAAGGCGCCATCTTTGAAGGGCCGCAGGTGGCCGTCCAAAGTGCGCCCGCCTTCCGGGAAGACCACCAGGCTCACGCCGTCATCGAGAGCGTCTTTCGTGCGGCGGTAGAGCTGCTTGGTCTGTTTGGCGGTGGGATTCTGGTAAACGGGGATATTGCCGAATCGCCGCATCATCCAGCCGTAGGCCGGCACGCGGAAGTGCGACTCGAGCTCGAGGCCGCGCACGAACTGCGGAATCGCCGAATACATGACAAAAGCGTCGAAGATATTCACGTGATTCGAGATGAACAGGCAGGTGCGCCGCGGATCGAATCCCGGCGCGCGGCGCGCTTCGAACTTCACGCCGGCGATGCGCAGCACGTTGCGGAAAAGCGCGCGCTGCGGCCAGTCGTTGCGCCGCGGATCGATCACCGCGCCCAGCACGATCAGCAGCGGACAGAGCGTGAAGAAGTGCAAGCCGCTCAAAATCCAGAGCAGGGCCGAGCGCAGCGCCAGCCACGCCCGTTTCACACGACCACCGCCAGGGCCGATGCCAGCACGTCCATCCGCCGGCATTGCAAGCGGAGGCTTTCCCCGTCCACCATCACGTTCACCGGGCCGGCCGGCTCGAATTCGATTTTGCGCGCCGCTCGCCTCGACGCCAGCGGGTGCCGGATGTGAGCGCCGGAATAGAGTCCTGGAAGATTCCATAGCAGTCCCAGCGGCCCGATCGCTCCCCAGCGCACGACTTCGATCAGTCCATCGCCGGGATCGGCCTCGGGCGCGATCATCATTGTACCCCCGGTGAATTTGCTGTTATTGAAGCTGAGGAAGAGGCAGCCGCGGCGGTCGAATTCGGGATCGTCGTCGGCGCGCAGCGGAAACGATTGCGCCTGGAGACGCGCGAGCGAAACCACCACGCTTGCCAGGTAGGCCATCTGCCCGCCCGTGCGGAAGTGCCGGTTGCGGAAGGCGGCGACATCGGCCGCGAAACCGAGGCTGAGCAGATTGATGAAGTGAATCACGCCGCCGGAATGTTCCAGGCGCAGCACGTCGCAGCGGCGCGCGCGGCCGGCGCGAATGGCTTCGAGCGCGGCTTCTTCGGGACGGTCGGTAAAATCGCGAAGAAAGGAATTGCCGGTGCCCAGCGGCAAAAAGGCGAGCTCGGGGGGCGGGTTCGTTTCGGCGCCGGGAAAGAGCCCGTTGACGACTTCGAACGCGGTGCCGTCGCCCCCAACCGCCAGGAATCGCCGCCGCCCGTTTTGGTAAGCCGCGCGAACCAGCTGGGAGGCCTGGCCGGGCCCCGCGCTTTCGACCACCTCCAATCCCACACCCGCCTGCCGCAGCCGCTCGAGCGCCGGACCCGCCAGTTTTCCGCACCGGCCGTTTCCAGCCGCCGGATTCACCACGGCGAGAAAATCCCCGGCGCTCACAGCTCGATCACCGCGTCCCGCTGGGCGCTGGCGGCGATCTGCTGCGCCAGTTCCACCCGCTTGATTTTGAGCGAGGCGGTGCGGGGGAATTCACGTTCCCAGGCGAGCGCGCCCGAAACGCGCTTGAAATCGGGAAGGCGGCGGTTGCGAGCGGCAATTTCCTGGCGCAGTTCGTCCATGGCGGCCGCACCGGCTTCGGGGCGAACGACGAGCACCAGCGTCTCGCCGCCCAAACCGCGCCGCGGCCACAGATAATTGGCGGCGAATACGCAGAACTCCTTTACCGGCAGGCTCTCGAAGGCGCGCTCGATATCTTCCGGATAGACGTTCTTGCCGCCTTCGGTGACGATCATGTTTTTCTTCCGCCCCACCAGGTGCAGATGGCCCTGGGGATCCAGCCAGCCCAGGTCGCCGGTGCGCAGCCAGCCGTCCACGATCGTTTCCGCGGTCAATTCCGGATCATCCAGGTAGCCGGCCATCACCGTCTTACCGCGCGCCAACACCTCGCCGACGCCGTCGGGCGCGGGATCGGCGATGCGAACCTCGATCCCGGGCAGCGGCTTGCCCACGGTGTCGGCGCGAAAGGGCCGCAGATCGTTGACGGTAATCGCCGTGGAGGCTTCGGTAAGGCCGTAACCGTTGGCCACGGGAATGCCGAGATCGTAGAAGAATTGCAGCGTCGCCGGCTCGGTGAAGGCCCCGCCGACGATCAACGCGACCAGTTCGCCGCCGAAGCTCTTGTGGATTTGCGGCAGCAGCAGCCGGCTCAGCCGCGGGCGCGGGCGGCTGCGCGTCAGCGCCCGGTTCAGGCCGATCAGGGAATCGAGGATGCGCCTGCGAACGGGCGGCAGCTCCTCGAAGCGTGCCCGAAGCGTGCGCTCGACGTTCTTGAGCAGCAGCGGCACGACGCTCGCATAGGTGATCTGGTAGCGCGGAAACCCGTCGCGAATGTATTCGGGCCGCAACGTGCGCAGGTGCACCACCGTCGCGCCGCAAACGAACGGGCCGATGAATCCCACCATGAAATCGATCGCATGGTTGGTGGGCAGGATGCTGAGGTAACGCACGCCCGGCCGGAACGGATACCACGCCGTGAGCAAGCGGCACTGCTCGAGATAATTTTCGTGGGTGAGGATGCAGCCCTTGGGCCGCCCGCCCGTGCCCGAAGAGTAGACGATCCCCGCCCAATCCTGCCGCTCGCGCGGCACGAAATGGGCTTCCGCGCCCGCCGGACTGTCCTCCCAGCGCCGCGCGTTCCCGAGCGCGGCTCCCGGCGGCGCTTCGGTGACGAAAATCGCCGCCGGGTCCAGGGCGGCGAAGCCGGGCCCCCGATCTAGCGCGCGCCATAGCGGGTACTCGATGAACAGCACTTCGGCTTTGGAGTGCCGTAGCAACTCCGCCTGCTCCTGGGCCGGCAGCTTGTAATCGAGAGGAACGACCACCCCGCCGCGATAGAGCACCGCGTACGCCGACGCCAGCCATTTCGATTGGTTCGACATCAGGATCGCCGCCCGGCTCCCGGCGCCAAAACCCCGCTGCTCGAGCGCCCCAGCCACCGGCATCGCCAGCTCGCGGAATTGCCGGTAGGTAAGCCGGTGATTTTCCCGTTCGCGGTCGGCCTCGATCAGGCAGACTTCACCGGCGAAGCGGTCCAGGGCGTCGCGGAGGGCGGCTCCGAGCGATTCGTAGTGGCGCAGGTCAAGCACGATTGGCGTTTGCAAGGTGCCAGTCACGGCAAAGGCATCCCGCCGGTGTTAGCCGGGTTGGGCATTACAGGTATTTTGCCCGCCGGCCCCGCAAGGGGACGGCTGTCTCGGGCTGGCCGCTTCTTTCATCCCACCCGGGCCTGAATCCGCTCGGCCAGCGTGCGAAAGTCGCTGACTCCCTGGAGTTCGTAATCGGGCAGCTCGATGCGGAAATGCCGCTCGAGCCTGGTGAGCAGGTCGAGCGCCTGAAGGCTGTCGATGCCGAGTTTCGTGAAAAAATCGTCTTCGGGAGACAATTCGGCGCGCGGGACGCGGAACTGCTGCGCCGCCAGATCCAGGATTTCCGCGGTGATCTCGTCGAGGCTGCGCACGGGCATCGTGATCCTCACATTGTAGTCGAAAAATCGCGCGCCGCATGCGGCCGCCCGCGTCCTGGCGGGCGCTTCACGGCAGATACGGCATAACGCCGGCGCCTTCGGCGAATTTTCGCAGGCTTTGCTCGACCGCCGGCCGCGCGAACAACTCGCAAAACAGCTCGATTTCCTGCCGCAATTCGGCGTAGGGAATCGGTTTCACGAAGCGCTTGGCCGCCCGAACGGTTTCCCGGTCGAATTTTCGCGCCTGCTGCGCCATCTGGCGAGCCACGCGAAGCGCCTGGCCTTCGGCCACGACCTGGCTCACCAGTCCTGCCTCGAGCGCTTTGGCGGCGTTGATGCTTCGTCCGGTGAAGAGCAGATCCCGCACCAGCGCATTGCCCAGATCGCGTTTCAGCCGCGGAACCCCGCCGAAGCCGGGCACCAGCCCCAGCCGCAACTCCGGGAATGAGAAACGCGCCGTGCGATCGGCGACGATCAGGTCGCATACCAAGGCGAGCTCGAATCCGCCGCCGAAACAGACGCCGTGAACGGCGGCAATCGTCACGGCGCCGGCGGCGTCGATCGCGTTCAGCGCCCGATGGATCCGTTCGAGGAATTCGCGCACACCCGCCTGCCGCGCCGGCGCGTCGAGCCCCTGCATTTCGCGGTAGAGCTGGCCGAGATCGGCCCCGGCGGAAAATCCCGCCTGGATCGCGCTCGAAAAAACGACCGCGGAGATTTCGTCCTGGAGCGCGCCGAGCGCTTCGACCAGCCGCTCTAGATCGCCCAGCGTGGGCCGGCCGATCTCGTTGCACGGCGGCCGGTGCAGCGAAACTTCCAGCACGCCGTCGGAACAGTCCCAGGAAAGCGTTTCCCCTTCGAAGCTTTTCATGACTGGGAGAAATGCTACCCGAGGCGCGGCCGTCCGCCAAGCGCGAAGAGGGATCAGTTGCCCGTTGCCGGAGGCGGGGAAGCCGCGTAGAGGCTCTCGATCGCCTCGCCGAGCGCTTCGAGAATGGCCGCGCGGCGCAGTTTCCCGTTCGCGGTCACCAAGCCGCTTTCGACCGTGAACGGTTCCGGATGAATATGGAATGCGCGAATGCGTTCGTAGTGCGGCAGACCTCCGTTGATTTGATCGATGGCCGCTTGCGCCTGCTCCCGCGCCACCGCTCCCGTGACGATCGCCGCCAGATAGCCGCGGTCGTTCCCGACCAGCATCGCTTGCTGGGCCCCGGGAACGGATCGAACCAGCAAATCCTCGATCGGCTCGGGCGGAACGTTGTGGCCGGAGCTGAGAATGATGAGGTTTTTCACGCGGCCGACGATTCGCCAGTTGCCTCTTTCGTTCACTTCTCCCTGGTCGCCCGTGTGAAACCAGCCGTCACGAAGCACCTGGGCCGTCTCCTCGGCCCGATTCCAATAGCCCGGAAAGATGTTCGGGCCGCGAACGAGAATTTCACTGCCGGGACCGAGCTTCATTTCGATGCCCGGGATCGCCGGACCGACGCGGCCGGCAACGACGTGGCGGGGATCATCGAGCGTGCAAATGGCGGTCGTTTCCGTCAGGCCATACACCTGAAGCACGGCAATGCCGAGCATGGCGAAAAAGAGCTGGGTTTCGACGGCCAGCGGCGCCGAGCCGCAAATGAGCGCTTTCAGTTGCGGACCGAGCCGCTTGCGGATGGCAGGAAAGACGGTCAAATTGGCGAGCGCCAGACGCAGGCCGTCGAGCGATTGCGGTTTGCTCGCCAGGCGGCGGAAATAGGCGTCGCGGCCGGCGCCAAAAAGCCGCGCGGCAATCGCCCCGCGCCCGGCGATCTGCTTTTCGATGCCGTCGCGCATTCGTTCGAGAAGAATCGGCACGTTGAGCATGTATTCGGGCTCGACGGTTTGCATTTCGTCGGAAAGGCGCTGGAGATCGGTCGAAAAGGCGAGAACCGCGTTGCGGCCCAGCACGGTGAGCAGCAAAATCCACGAGCCGGCAAAGCAACAGGGCAGGTAGTGAAAAACCTGTTCGGGCTCCTCGCGCGGCGCTTCCACGAGCTGATCCAGGCGCGCCCGCGTGCACGGCAGCATGTGGTCTACATTGGCCACGGTGAGCGGAACGCCCTTGGGAACGCCCGAGGTCCCCGACGTGTAGATGATGGTGACGGGATCGGCTGGCGCCAGCGGGCGCGGCGGCTGGACGTCGCCGGCGTCGCCGGCGAAAATCTCGTCGAACAGCGCGATTCTCGCCGAACCGGCCCGGCCGGCAATCGTACCTGCCAGCGCCGGGTCGGCGCACGCGACGATCTTCGAACCGCTGTCGCTCAGGATCCCGCCCAGTTCCGCGGCCGCCTGGCGGGGATAGAGCGGAACGGCGATGGCGCCTTCGGCCATGATCGCCAGGTCCATCGCGACCCACCGGATGCCGTTCGGCGCGAGCAGCGCCACGCGGTCGCCCTTTTCGGCTCCAGCTTTGCGCAGAAACTCGCGCCCGGCTTGTATCAGCGCGAGCAGTTCGCCGCCGGTCGCGTGCGCGACCTCTTCCGCTCGCGCCTCGCCCAGAACCGGCCGGTCGCGCCAGTCTTCGAGCCGTTTGAAAATTGCTTCGAGGAAATTCATGCGCCGTGGGTTTCCAGCAGCCGGCGCAAATCGGGACTGAGCGGCGGCAGATAGTCTTCCCAGCAGAGCGTGCCCTGGCGAATGGGAAAATCGGGATAGCGGCGCTGCACTTCTTCCTCCAGGTAGACTCCCATGCGGGCCATCGTCCGCAGATTCCGGGCAACGGTGCGGCCGATCGAATCGCGGACCCGGTCGGTTTCCTGGCGCAGCGCTTCGAGCGTGCCGGTGAGCTTCTGCTCGAGCTCGGGATCGTCAACCTCGATCGACAGGTGCTCCTGGCCCCGCTCCCGCATCAGATTGCGGATTCGCTCGTCCATCGTGACTCCCGCCGATGCCACCAGGCCCGGCATCGATGTGACGATCGCATGGTAGCGCGAGGAGACCATCCACGTGCCCCGCCGCAAGATGCTCACGATCTGGAACATGTCGTAGTCTTGGGAACTGAATACGGGCGCTCCTCCCAGGCGCTCGGCCAGCCGGCGGCAGGCGCCGGTATCGAGCCGCTCCATGGCGACGCAGATCGGGAAGGCGCCGTGCCGCTCGGCGAACAGGCGCGCGCTGCGGGCCATGGCTCCGATGTAGCGTTCGTAGGCCGCGTCCACCTCGCGGCCCGAGCGGAAAAAGTAGATGGTGCGGTACTGGCTGTCGGCATACACGCCGGAAAGCTTCGCGGCCACGTACTTGCCGAGCGAGGCCTTCACCGGCCAGATGAACGGATGGATGGGGCACAGCACCAGAACGGGCTTCTTGCCGTCCCAGCCCGCCTCCGTCAACGCCTTTTGCGCGTAGCCCGCCCCCAGCGGCTCGAACGTCCATGCCGTGTCGGTTCCGAGTTCGGTCGGAACGTTCAGTTCAGCCAGGCGCGCGCGCGATTCCTCGTTTCGCGTGATGACCAGCGAATGGGAGCAATGGCGCGCCGTCATCCATTCGAGCACGGCGTCCATCCGGCCCGCTTCGGCGCCGTAGCCGACCGAGAGTCCGTTGCAGGCGGCGGCGATGCCGAGCGAGCCGATCATCATCGTGGTGAGGGCGTTGGCGAACTTGCTCTTGAACATTGAGCCTTCGCAGGCCAGCACGCCGTGATGGCGGCGCACTTCGCGGAACAGGAAGGGCGGAAAGAGGTCGGGCAGCTTCACCTGGCGCGCGTCGCCGAAATAGCCTTGCGTCAACGCGAAATTCTGCGTCATCACGCTCAGGTCGAGGTTCGCTTCGCCCAGCACGCGGCGCACCTGCCGCAACATCTCCTCGACCCGCACGTCCGAGCCGGTATTGCGCGTGCCGTTGTAGCCGGCGAAAAGCAGGCGCAGCTTTTCTCCCGGCTGCCAAGCCTTGCCGGCGCCGAACATCCAGGAAAGCTTCGAGGCGTCGACCAGGGCGCTCACCCACAGCTCGAGCAGCAGGTCCATCATGGGACGAGCACTCCCGCCTCCCGGGGCCATTCGCGATAGGGGTAGCGAAACCGGTGCTCGCGGCTGAAGCGGAGCAGCCCGAAGGAATAGGAAGAGAACAGGGCCGGTTTTCGTCCCATCTCAGCAACCACCCGGCTGTTGTCGAACACCGTGTTCCAGATCAGATAGGGCCAGAATACCTTGAGCAGCCTGGCCCCGCGCGACACGGGGTTGCTTCCCAAGCCGGCCGCGAAATTCACCAGGCCGCCAAACGGCCCTTCGAGTCCGGGCGCAAAAATGGGTTTCCCGCTTCCTCTGGCTTCCGCCAGCGCCCGGGTGATTTGAAGATACGTTTGGGAATCCCGGCCGGAGGAAAGATGGTAAACGTCATGGGCGGCCGGATTCCTGCGATGCAGCGTGACAATGGCGTCGGCGACGAAATCGGCTGGAACGATGTCGATGCGGTCGGTTGGCCGCAACGGCAGGACCGGAAGAGCGGCGAGAAAGGCAAAGGCGCGCGCCATGTCGAATTGCGTCGTTTCCGGCCGCCGGCTGTCGCCGAGCACGATGCTGGGCCGGAAGATGGTGATCGGGATGCCCGCGAGCATTTCCCGGACCATGTGCTCGGAGAATTTCTTGGTGCGGGCGTAGGGGTCGTAGTCGCGCCGCTCCCAGTCGATCGAGCGGTCTTCGCTGACCACTTCATGGGAGCGGTGTCCGGCAACGGCCACGGTGCTGACGTGGCTGAACCGGCGCAAGCCGTGGAGCTGGGCGGCGCGGCGCGCCAGTTGAATCACCTCCATCGTGCCGCGCAGATTCACGTTCATGCAGCTTCTTTCCGACCGGCGATTCAGCGTCGCGGCCACGTGAATCACCGACTCGCTGCTGGTCGCGAGCCTCCCATAGACGGCGTCCTCGAGACCCAGGCAAGGCAGAGTGACGTCTCCGGTGAAGACCGTTACGCGCTCGCGCAGATGCTCGGCGAAGGGACCAAACTCGGGAAAGTGAATTTGCCAGGCCCGCCACAGCCGCTCGGCGGCTTCTTGCTGGCTGCCTGCGCGAACCAGAACGTTCAGCCGTTCGCCGCCTTCGAGGAGCCGGGCGGCGACGTAGGAGCCGATATAGCCGGTCGATCCGGTCAGGAATATCGCCACGGCGTCACCGCCCGCTCGCCGGACCGGATTTGGCGATGCCCGTGGGCGCCGCCGCGGCCGCGGCCTCGGAAAGGTCGGGCCAGTCGAACGGGCGCGGCGTCAGCTCGAGCGGCCGTCCCTCGATCAGCGGATAGCTCCAGCGCCGGAGCGCCGGCAGGTGGATATTGATCCAGTAGTCCCACCAATCGATTGCGAAGGGGTCGTAGGCGAAATCCTTTTTTTCTTCCTCCGGCAGCGCCCGGGAAAGCACGCGCACGTTTTCCGCTTCGAAAACGTGATGATTCAGAAGGATGAACGGCTCGAACAGGGCGATCAGATTTTCCACCCATTCGAGTTCCCGCTCGTGCCGGGCGAGCGGCGCGCGCCGGAAAATGGGCGCGGCCACGCGGTTGATCCGCCGCACCACCGCTTTTTGGGCCGGCGCCGAGAGCCGCTCGTAGCGCTTCTTCGAAACCGGAATCGCGTCGAATCGCAGGCGTAGCTGGGAATCGAGATCGGGCTGGGCCCGGTAATATTTGCGGTGCGCCAGGCCGGTCAGCTCGATCGACCGGCGCATGTCGCATGGGTTCGAAACCGAGGTGGCCAAGTGGTAGACCGGCGCCTGGCAGCGCCGCAGCAGCGCCGCCCCGACCAGCGTCATGCCCCGGACCACCAGATCGACCGGAATCAGATCCAGCCGCTTGCGCTCGTTGCTCGGAAATTGCCGGAAGTAGGTGCCCAGCAAGTAGGATAACGAGGCCGAGGTATTGATCCCCTCGTTCCATCCCCGGAGCGGACTTTCCACCGACGATTCCACGATCGCCGGCCGCACGATCGCCACGGGCAGCCCGGCGGCGCGGCGCGCCAGCAAGGATTCGGCCAGGCTCTTGGTAAACGTGTAGGTATTTGGCCAGCCCAATTCGGCCGCCCGCCGCATGCCCTCGTCCACCATCCGCTGCCGAATCCATCGCTCGCGGTTCTTGCGGATCTGGTTCTCGAGGGCTGCGCCGGAAAGCTGTTTTGCCGCGCCGGGCCGCTGGAAGGCTTCGCGCCGCAGCAGCTGGGCCACCTCCGGCGTGTCGGCTTCCTGCTTGATCTCTTCGACGCGCCCTTCGAGCGCGTGCCATTCCGCCTCGGCGTCGAAATTGGGCGCGCCCACGGGCGAATAGTTGGGGATAAGGGCTTCCGGGAAGCGGCCGTCGCGCCGCCCGACGACGTAGCAGGTAGAGAGGTGCAGCAGAGCGGCATGATCGGAGGCGCGGAGGAATTCGGCCAGGTTGGCCACGGCGCGCACGTTTCCCGTCAGGGCGTCGCGCAGGTTGGGATTGAAATCGGTGAGGCCGGAGCTGTTCACCACCAGATCGACCGATTGTTCCAAGCGCCCGAGCACGTCGCCGGCGAGTCCCAGACCCGGCTGGGCGGCATCGCCTTCGAGAACCTCGATTCGCTCGGCCAGGAACCGCGCCAGATTCGGTCCGTATCGCTCCGCCAGCGGCTCGAAAAGGGGCGATTCGCGCACCAACCGCTCGAATCTCCGAATCGCGCTCGACGAGCGGCGCCGGCGAATGAGCAGGGAAATTTTTTTGATGTTCGAAAGTCCCCCGAGCGCCTCCACCAGCCATACCTTGCCGATGAACCCCGTCACGCCCAGCAGAAGAATGTGTTTCCCTTCGTAGCTTTCCCTCACGCCGAAGCCCTGGGGCATCGGCCGGCAATCGAACCTGGCCAGCGGCCGCACGAGCGGTTTCGTTTCGCGCCGGGCCGGCCGGGCGGCGCTCGAGAGGATTTCCGGCCGGTTCTCGAAGCCGAGATCGCGCGCCAGTTTTTCGAACTCGACGCGGCCGTTGGGGTTTTCGCCGACGATCAGCGCCAGAGCGCCGCGCGGCCGAATCACCGGGTCCAGCAAACGGCCGGTCGCCCTGCCGTCGCGGAACTCGAGCCGGTTCCCGATCACTCGCGAGACGCCCAGATGACGGGCCATCGGACAAAGCACGTGGTCGAGCGCCTGGCTCACCAAGACTACCTGGCCGCTACCGGCCAGCGCTTGCTCGAGTAACGCGACGCTTTCCGGGCGCAGCCGCGGCTTCAGAACGTACTCGAAAAATTCCTCTCCCAGCAGGTCGAGCCGGTCGCGGGAAACTCCGTGCAGCACGGTGTGCAGGGCGCGCGTGGCGAAGACGCGGTTGGCGGCGTAGAGCAGGGGTCGCACCAGCGCCGAGACGGCAATCAGCCCTCGCCGCGCCCACCTTTCGCTGAATGTCTGCCCATTCCAGGTGAAGTACCCGAGCGACCGGACCGCGCTCAAGTCCAGCAGGCTGCCTTCCACCCGCCAGTACACATCGGTTTTGGCTCGCGCGGCTTGGCCCGATTGGGTTGAGAGGGACACGGTCGCATCAGCCGGATTGGTAGAGTCGGGGAACAAATGAACTAAATTCTATGCGCCGCCACCCCCGAAGGCAAGAATCCCGGCCGCCCGCGGGCTCGCGGGGCTGGGCAGGGAAGCGGCAGACGGAGCCACGACGGCCCGCCGGGCGCGACCATCCCGCCGCGGGTCCGCGGCTAGGGGCGGTCCCGAGCCGGAGCTATGGTTGCGGCCGTCTAATCGGCGACTTTCGTTCCACCGCGCGTCATGTAGTAGTAAATCGTGGGAGTAACGAAGAGCGAGAGAACCATGGCGATCAGCAGGCCGCCAATGACGGCGATCGCCAGGGGCTGCAGCATTTGCGAACCGGCGCCGAGAGCGAGCGCCAAAGGCAACATTCCGGCAATCGCGGCGATGGCCGTCATTACGATGGGGCGCAACCGCCGCCGGCCCGCCTGAAAGATCGCCTCCTCGCGCGAAAAGCCGGCCGCGCGGAATTTTTCGTCGGCGTCGAGCAGCAAAATGCCGTTCTTGGCCACGATGCCGACGACCATGATCAGGCCCATGAACGAGGCCAGGTTGAAGGTGATGCCGGTGAGCAGCAAAGACACAAAGACGCCGGCCGTCGATAGGATCGCCGGCACCAGAATCGAGATCGGCGCGGAGAAATTCCGGAATTCGAGCAGTAGCACCAGGAACACAAACACAACCGCCATCGCCAGAACCAGCGACAAGTCGTGGAACGATTTCTGCTGCGTCTTATACAGTCCCCCGTATTCGATGCGAATCGAGGGCGGCATCCCCAGCTTGGCCAGCGCGGCCTGCACCGCGGCGATGCCGTGCCCGGTATCCAGGCCCTCGAGCCGGGCCGTCACGTGGACGTAGCGCTGCTGATTGTCTTGCAGGATTTCGGTCTGTCCCGGCAAGTCCGTTATCGTCGCGAGCGAGCCCAGGTTGGCCGTCTGTCCGGAGGGGCTGACCAGCATGGTGTTATTCATCGTGTTGAGCGAGGAGCGGACGGACTGGGGATAGCGAACGCGCACCCCGTAGGGGCGATCGTTGATGACGACCGGTTGGGAAGCCGTCACGCCGTCCAGCATCGCCCCGGCCTCGTCGGCCACGTCCTGGGGGCTGAAGCCCGCATGGGACGCTTTGGATTCATGAATGTCGAAGGTAATCGCCGGCCCGCTGGTGGTGGAATCGATTCCGTTATCGATGTCCACGACCGGGTGCTTTCCGCCCACGGTGATGTTGCCGATCGCGTCGGCTACCTTGGGAGCCCACTGGTTGAGCAGCTGGGCGTTGGGAGAAAACATCATGATGTAGATCGGTTGAGGGGCGTTGGTGAGGTCGCCGATCATATCCTGGAGCTTTTGGACGTAGTCGACGCTGACCGCCGGCTCCGCACTGGCAACCTTATCCCGGATTTCGTTGATGATGGACCAGATATCCCGGCTGCGATTCGTTTTCAGGTTGACCGAGATGTCGCCGGTGTTCGCCTCGGTTACCGTGGCCAGGCCCAGTTGCAGCCCGGTCCGGCGAGACGTTGCCTCCACCTCCGGCACCGTGTGGACGATCTTCATGATCTGGCTGACCATCTGGTTGCTTTCCTGGAGCGAACTGCCCGGTGGCGTCACGTAATCGATGATGAAGCTGCCCTCGTCCATCCTCGGCAGGAGATCCGATCCGATCCGCTGGTAACAGAGATAGGAAACCACGATCAAGAGCACCGTCAGTATCGGCACCCAGATCGGCTTTCGCAGACTCCGCCGGAACCAGACTTCGTAAAAGCGAATCACCCGCCCGAAGTATCCCTTCATCAGATGCTGTTCCTCGGCCTGGAGCAGCCGGGCTAACTCTCTTTGCTTGTTCTCCTCCTCCATCTCCTTTTCAGCTTCACGGACCTGCTCGGCGTGTTCGCTCAGCTCTCTTTCCCTTCTTTCACGCTCGGACTCGGCGGGATCGTGCGGGAAATGGCTCGGCGGATCATCCAGGGTATTTTCATTTCCTGCCGGGAGCGCAGGGACAACTTCCTCGGCTCCGCCCGCGGGCCCGCCTCCGGCCGTCTCGGGCTGCTTCCGCAGCAGGTAGAGACACAGCGTGGGCGCCCAGGTGAGCGCCAAAATCAGCGAGGTCAGCAGCGCCGTCCCCATCGTCACCGCCAGCGCGCGGAAGAAGACTCCGGTGACGCCGGTTACCGCGATCAACGGCAGAAACACCACGATCGGGGTCAGCGTCGAACCAATCAACGGCACCGTGAGCTCGTCGAGCGTCAGCGCGACGGATCGAAACCGGTTCTCGCCGGTTTGGCGGTGCAAGACGATGTTTTCCAGAATCACGATGGCGTTGTCGATGATCAGCCCGACCGCCGCCGCCATTCCCCCCAGCGTCATCAGGTTGAAACTTTCGCCCATATACTTCAGCACGATGAAGGTGACCAGCAGGCTGATCGGAATCACCGTCCCGCCGATGAACGCCGTGCCCCAATCCTGGAGGAACAGCACCAGCACGGCCGATGCCAGAATCAGTCCGATCAGGATCGCGTCGCGCACGCTCTTGATCGATTCCCCCACGATCCACGACTGATCGTAGAACGTGCTGATGTGGACGCCGGGCGGCAGCGTTTTGGCGAGTTGCTTCATTTCCGCGTTCACTTCGTTGCCCACCTGCAGCGTATTGCTGCCGCGCTGCCGGTTGACATTGATCAGGACGGCCGGCTTGCCGTTGGCCGTGCAGATCGTAAAGTGAGGTTTGAAGGAGGGCACGACCTGCGCCACGTCTCCCACGTAGACCGGGCCGCCGCTGGGCGTGTTCTTGATGAAGATATGGGCGATCTGTTGCGCGTTGTGCGCCTGGCCGCTGATCAGGCCCAGATAGAGCTGGTGGTTGCGGGGAAAGAGCCCCGGCGACTGGATGATGTTCGACCGGTTGACCGCCGACAGAATGTCCGACACGCTCACCCCGGTCACCCGCAACTTCGCCGGGTCGGGCACGATGTGAAACTCCGGCACCTGTCCGCCCTGGATCACGATCGTCGAAACGCCGGAGAGACTCGCCAGGCGCGGCTTGATATCGTAGGCGGCCAGTTCCCAGAGCTGCTGCTGGGAAATCGTGTCCGATGTCAGCCCGTATCCCAAAATAGGGAAGCTTGAAAATTCCAGCCGCTGGGCGCTGATGGCGGCGGTTGACGGCAGCAAGGGCGCCACGCGCGCCAGCGCCGCGTTCACCCGCTCGAGGGTCTGGAACATGTTCACGTTCCAGCTGAAGTAGAGATCGATCTCGGCCGACCCGCGGCTGGTGATCGACTGCACGTCCTCGATCCCCTGCACTCCGCTCACCGCCTCCTCGACGGGGCGGGTGATCGTTACCAGCATCTGGTCGATCGGCATCACGCCGTTGTCGACGCCAATGACGATTCGCGGAAAGTCCGTCGAGGGGAAAACGGCGATCGGGATGCTGAAGAGCACGTAGGCGCCGACCAGAGCCAGGGTAATGGTCAGGAAAATGATCGATTTGTGCTCGCGCGCAAACCAGTACACTTCGGCCGCACGGCCGGGCTGTTCCAGATTCTCGGGGTTCTTTCCGGTGAGATGCGCCATGGATGGTCTGCGTTCGCCCTTAGTTGCCCGCCCCGGCCGCACTCACGATCTGCACCTTGGTCCCGTCGGGCACGCTGTAAGCGCCGGTGGTTACCACCTGCTGGCCCGCGCGCAGTCCGCTCACGATTTGCACCTCATCGCCTTCGCGAATTCCCTCTTTCACGTTGGTCTGGTGGGCCACCTGGTCGGGGCCGATCACCATCACCGAAGTCGTTCCATCGGGCGCGGTGAGGACCGCTGCGGCCGGCACGGCCAGGGCGTTCTTCACCGTTTTCGCCACCATGTTCACCGGGACCGTCGAGCCGGGCTTGAGACGATCGCCTGGATTGTTCGCCTCGACCCACACCTGAACGGTTGTGCTGTTGGGGTCCAGCGCTGGGCTCACCACCGTCACTTTCGCCGGAACGTCGGCCTGTCCTTGGACTGGTGCCAGCGAGGCCGGATCACCCACGTGCAGCAGCGCCGCCTGCTGCGGGGAGACGTAGGCGCGGCCGATGACATGCGCCAGATCCATCACCGTCATCAGCGGACTGCCCGCCGCGGCCATCTGTCCTTCGAAGAGCGGACGGTCGGTGACCACGCCGTCGATCGGACTGCGGATCTGGGAATACTGCAGGTTGGCGAGCGCGGCCTCGTATGCGCCCTTGGCCGAGGCCAGCTGCCCTTGGGCCGACTGAAATCCCGCCTTCTGCCCCACCGCCTGCAATCCCTTCAGCTTTGCCAGGGCGATCTCGTATTGGTTGCGCGCTTGAATATAGCTGACGTGCGATTGATCCATCAGGTTGCGCGCGATCGCGCCGGCCTCGAACAGTTTCTGCCGGCTCTGGTAAACGAGTTGGCTGGCCTGCATCGCCTGCCGCGTTTCTTCGACGCTCAATTCGGCGGACTGAATCTGCGCGGGCAGGTCGACCTTGGTGTTCGTGGCGTAGTTTGCCTGAGCTTGCTCGTAGGCTCCCTTGGCCTGGTCGAGGGCCGCCTGTAAGTCTTTGTTCTCGAGCGTGGCCAGCAACTGGCCCGCATGGACGAGGCCGCCCCGGTTCGCATAAAACTTTTGGATCGGAGCGCTGATCTTCGGCACGATCGATACTTGGCTCCGCGCGTAAAGCAGCGCTTCGGTCGATATCACTTCCCGAATCGTTTTCCGCCCGACCGTCGCCGCCTGCACCGCCACCACAGGCTCGGGAGACGCCGCCGGTTTGCCCGAGCAGCCGATCCACGTCGCGCCTCCCGTCAGGATCAGCGCGAGGCCCGCCCGCCGCAAGAACTGGTGCGTGTCCACGCTTAGAAGCTCCCCGTCACTGTTTGGAGAGCCGCCAGCGCATTCCGATACCGCGCTTCACCGGTCGCGTAGCTGGTGCGCGCGCTCGCGAGCGATGTCTCGGCGTCGAGAACGCTCAACACGGTTGTTTCCCCTGATTGATATTGCATACTGACGAGTTGCAGGTTTTGTTCCGCCAGGTTCACCGACCGCTCCAGGCTGCCGAGTTGGTTCCAAGCTGTCGCCGCATCATTATAATAAGAGTACAGATTGCTCACCACCTGCCGCTGCGCGAACGACAGGTTCAATCGCGCCAGCGCCTTCGCGTCCTCGGCTTGGTGCAATTGGCTCAGCCGCGATCCCCAGTCCCAAACCGGCATGCTCAAGGAATAAGTGACGAAATAACCCAGATTCGGCTGCACTACGCCTGGCCGGGTCGTATTGTCGCTATGCAGAGCGAAGGCGCTGGCCTCGATCCCATAGTCGAACTCGACCGACAAGGAGGGGTAAAACGACGCCTTGGCCATCGCCACGCTCACCCCCGCCGCGTGGTAGTTGCCGAGCGCCGCAGCCAGGTCCGGATTGCGCTGGCTGGCCATCGCTTCGGCCTGCCGGAAATCGGGCAGCGCCGGCGGCGTATCCAGGTCGTCCACGACGGTGAAATTCTCGTTGAACTTCGGAAACAGCAGCACCGCAAGATTCAGCCGCGCCTGCGACATGGTCAATTCCGCGTCCCCGAGCGCCCGCCCGTCCTGGCTCACTTGCAATTGGAATCGAATCACGTCCGCGTGGGCCACTTCGCCGCCTTGCTCGAGAGCCTGGCTGATTTTCAGGAAGTGCCGGGCGTTGGCCAGACTCTGCTCCGCGACGGCGTAGTTGCGCTGGGCCACTACCAGGGCGTAATAGTCCTGCGTGATCGTCACGTTCAGGCCGCGCTGCGCGATCTCTTGATTCGCCGTCGCCACGGCTGCCAGATAGGCGGCCTGGCGGGGACCCGCATCAATGAAAAAAGAACCGGGCATATCCTGGCGAACCACCGCCCACTGGCGATAAACGTGGACGCCGTCGTTGGTCACGAATCTTCCCACCGGCGAAATTCCGTTGCCTTGCGTGTTCAGATATTGAGTCAAATCACTCAGCGAGGGAAGCATGGCCGCTCTGGCCTGCACCCGGTTTTCCCGCGCCACCTTCGCCGCCGTCACGGCCGTTTGAAACGCCGGGCTGTTTTTCTGCGCACGCGCGAGCGCGTCGGCCAGGGTCAGCGTCAGCGGCGGGCCGGCGTTCACCGCTGCGGGCGGGGTGGCCAGGGGAATCGTCGGCAGGGCAGTCGCGCTGGTCCCCTTGGCCTGCGCCCAGGCGGAAGATACACACCAGCACGGCGCCAGAAGCAGAATGGCGGCGGCCTGCGCGCAGCGGCGCTCTTTCCGCCAGCCAGTTTCGTTTTTCCCGTGTGTCGAGCCGGGCGCGCCGCGTCGCGCCCGGGTTTCATCCCGACGGACAAGCCGATTTCCGATATTCATCTCGTATCTCCAAAATGCCAGAGGCATTTTATGTCACACCTGTAACGGCTGGGGCAAAAAACCTGTGGAGATTCCCGGTCCTCAGCTCCCTCGCACGGCCCTATGCCAGACGGCATCGGGCCGTGAAACCTGCAGTTCGGCTACGCGGGCAGTTTCCCGTATTCGGGAGGCAAACGGGCAAGCCCCCCGATGCTTCACCGTTGCCAGTTTAGGGTGCGCTGGCGTCAGCCGGCATGAAATCAGCATTAATTCTTGTTCAGATTTGCTTCCGGCGCCGCCGCCGGAAGGTTCACCGTGAACTCGGAACCTCCTCCCGTCACGCTCGAACACTCGATCATCCCGCCACAGGCGCGCGCGATGGCTTCGGCGATCGCCAGACCCAGTCCACCGCTTTGCGCCTCGCCGGTGCCGGCCCGGTAGAAGCGCTCGAAGATGTGCGGCAGGTGCTCGGCGGCGATACCGGGACCCTCGTCCCGGAAGCGGACGCTCGCGCCGGCGCCGTTGCGGGCCTCGAGCGTGACGCGTACCCTGGTTCCCGGAGGCGAGTATTTGACCGCGTTATCGAGGAAGGCAAGGAACAGTTGCCGCAGCCACGTTTCGTCTCCTTGGTAGGGAAGCTCGTTCCCGAGCGACCTCTCGATGGAAATCTGCTTCGCGCGGGCCCGCGTTTCGGCCAGTTGGCAGGCCTCCTCGAGAACTTCGTTCAGATACAGCGGTTCACGCGACAGCCGCAACTGGCCCGCATCGGCCAGCGTCAGCGTGAACAGCCCATCGACGATCCGGCTCAACTGGCCGAGTTCGTCTTGGATCACCTGAAGCGCCTGCCTGTATTCCTCCTCTGTCCGCCGCTCGCTCAGCACCAGATCGGTTTCTCCGCGCAACACGGCGAGCGGAGTCCGCAATTCGTGCGAAGCGTCGGAAACGAACTGGCGGAGCTGTCCGACCGCATTTCGCATCCGTTCCCACAGCTCCTCGAATGCCTCCGCCAGTTGCCCAATTTCGTCCGACCGTCCAGCCAGCCCGTCCGGAAGCGGATGGTTCGCGAGCAGGCTCCCAGGCGTTTCCAGCCGCTTGGACAAAAGAGAGGTGTGTTCGGTGAGGGCGGCGATCGGGCGAAGACTTCGCCCCACGTACCACGCCGAAACCAGAGCCATCACCGCCAGACTCAGTCCGAACAGCAACCCCAGCCCGCGCCGCAGCTCCCCCAGCATGCGCGCCAGCCGGTGCGTCGGCATTCCCAATAACAGGATTGCCGGTTTTTTTTTGACCGTGACCGGCACGGCCGCCAGTCGCAGATGCCCGTAGCTCGGATCGCGAACGCCAAACACCGTGGGCTTGCGGACGCCGGCTGCCCCGCGGGGCAGCCGCAGCGTGCCGAATGCCAAATTCAGCGATCGGGCCAGCACCTGGCCGCCCGGGCTGACGACTTCGAAGTATTCATCCGGCAGATTGAGTTGGTTGATGTCGGTAGGGTCGCCGTCGCTGGTGATGTCGGCGGCAACCGGAGCGGAAGCTTCGAGCACCAGCCTGTCGAATTCGGTGTGAGTGTGGTGAACCTGCCAGGCGTAGAGAATTCCGAACGATGCGGCCAGCAACACTCCCACCGCGGCGCAAAAAAGCAGCATCATCCGGGCGCGCAGCCCGAGCGGACGTTTCATGATTCCAATCCGAGCCGGTAGCCCACGCCGCGCACCGTGTGCAGGAGTTTCACGGCGTGGCCATGATCCACTTTCTGGCGCAACCGGTTCATGTAGACCTCGACCAGATTGGTTCCGCTGTCGAAGGTGGAATCCCAAACGTGCTCGATGATCTCGCTTCGGGAAACCGTCTCGGGAGCGCGCAGCAGCAGGAATTCCAGCAGCGCGAACTCCTTTTGCGTTAGCGTGATGGTTCTCCCGTCGCGCTCGACCGCCCGGCGCCGCCGGTCGAGGATTAGGTCGGCGAACCGCAGCGGCGTCATGCCGCGGCTGAGCCCGCGCCGGCTGAGCGCGCGGATGCGCGCGTGCAGTTCGGCCAGAGCGAACGGCTTCACCAGGTAATCATCGGCTCCCGCGTCCAGTCCTCGTACGCGCTCCTCCACCAATCCGCGCGCCGTCAGCATCAGGATCGGCGTTTCGACGCCGTCGTGTCGCAGCCGGCGGCACACTTCCAGGCCATCCATGTCGGGCAAGCGAAGATCGAGGAGGATGAGGTCGTATTCGGCCGCCCGCGCCGCTTCGAGCGCTTGCTGGCCGCTCGCCGCGATGTCCACCGCACACGTCTTCTCGCGCAAGCTTCGGGCGACGAAGCTTGCCACCTTGCGCTCATCTTCAACCACCAGGACGCGCATCTCGGTCGCGAAATGGCAGCCCGCGCAGGCGCCGCCTTCTTCCCCTCCGCTCGAAACCGGCGTCAGGCTTGCGCGAACCGCTCGAGCTGCAGCCGCGTTTGAATAACGCGAAGCACGGTGTCGCGGGAAACCATGCCCACCACTTGTCCCTCTCGCAACACCGGCATCTGACCGATGTTGGTTTGCTGCATCCGTTCCAGGATGCCGAGGGCCGGCTCATCCGCCTGCGCCCACTCGATCCGGTCCTGCGGCAGCATCGCCGCCTGAATCGAGGTGGTCGCCCATTCGTCGCGGGGAATGTGGCGGACCGATTGCAAATTGATCATTCCCACCAGATCGTTGCTCCCCAGCACCAGGTGGCACGGATGTCCCGTGCGAAGCACCTCCCGCATGTAGTCGTCGAGTGATAGCGAGCGATCGATCGTCGGCAGCTCCGAACTCATTACGTCGGCCGCCTTCAGCCCGTCCAGCACGCGCCGCACCGACACCTGCGCGTAGCTCTGCCGCGCCGCCGTCAGCAGGAACCATCCGATGAACACCCACCACAGCCCGCTCAGCCAGTAGCCGCTTTTCACCGCCACCACGATCCCCACCAGGATGAGCAGGTAGGCGATCCCCTGCCCGGACCGCGAGGCCAGTTGCGTCGCCCGGTTGAAATTCTTCGTCCACGCCCAGGCGATCGATCGCAGGATGCGTCCCCCGTCCAGCGGGAACCCGGGCACCAGATTGAACGCTCCGAGAAGGGCGTTGATGTACGCCAGCCACTGGGCTGTTGTCCCGATCATGGAACTGGGCGCGAACGGCTGGGCCACTCCGAGAAACAACCCGGCCAGCAGGAAGCTCGCCAGCGGGCCGGCCATCGCGATGTTGAATTCCTGCATCGGCCGTTCGGGTTCGCGCGCGATCTCCGCCAGCCCGCCGAAGATGAACAGCGTGATCGACAGCACCGGAATCTTGTAGCGCATGGCCACGGTGCTATGACCGAGTTCGTGAAACAGCACGGACCCGAAAAAGAGCAAACTGGTCACTATCCCGAGCGTCCAGTGCTGGGCTGGGCTCCATTCCGGGTGCTGGGAGGAAAACTGTGTCGCCAGCGTCACCGTGATGAGGAGAAAAATCACATACCAGCTCGGGTGCAAGTAGATCGGTATCCCCATCACCCGCCCGATCTTCACTCCCGACTTGGAAAACATCCGCAACCCCCTCAGGCGATTATAGCCGAGCCCGCCTTGCCCGGGGCCTGGCCCGCCGCAACGATCGCTGCAAAAATCGCTCTCCCCGCCTGCGGCCGGCCTCTTTTGGCGCTCTCTTTCGAAATTGACACGGGGCTTCCCAACGGCATACGCTACATCTTTCAAAACGGGCGATGGAGTTCGCCTCTAACCGTCCGCATAACGGACTGATAACTCCTGGCCGCTCGCCGGCGTCCGGGAGTTTTTTATTGGCCGCCGCCAGAGCGCGGAACTCGGAGCGAAGGTGGGTATATTCCTAATCGTCGTCTTTGGCGCGGCCGGCACGCTGGCCCGGTACGGCCTGCAGGGGCTGGTGCAACATCGGACCGGCTCCACGTTTCCCAGCGGCACCATGGCTGTCAATTTGCTTGGCTGCTTTCTGCTGGGAGGTGTGGCGCAGTTCAGTTTCCATCATCTTACTTTTCCTCCGGAGTGGCGGATCGCGATTACCGTCGGCTTTTTCGGGGCATTCACGACGTTTTCGTCCTTTAGTTGGGAAACCGTTCGCATGTTCGAAGACGGCGCCTGGTCGAGCGCCTTCTTCTACCTGGCCGTCAGCATCGTCGGTGGGCTGCTGGCCGTGATCCTGGGGATGCGCCTGGCGAGCGCGCTGTAGGGCCGGCCGGAAATACCCCGAGGCGGCCGGCTCAAGGAGGCGGAATGGAACACCAGAAATTCGAGGGCGAGCACACGCTGATGCGCATCCACGTTGGCGAATCGGACCACTGGCACGGCAAGCCGCTCTACGACGCCATCGTTGAGTTGTTGCGGCGTGAACATTTCAGCGGGGTTACCGTTCTTCGCGGCGTCGGCGGCTATGGCTCTTCGAGCATCTATCACACCGACAAAATCCTTCGCCTCTCTCAAGATTTGCCGATCGTCATCGAAACCGTCGAATCGGCCGAGCGCATCGAGGCAATTCTGCCCCGGCTCGATGAGATGGTCGGCGGCGGCCTCATTACCCTGGAAAAGGTCCGCGTGATCCTCTACCGTCCGCAAAAATAGCCGAACGCGCCCCCGCCATCTTTCATCTCGCGGCCGGGCAGTAATCACCAATCCGCATGGGGTGCCTGCCTTCCGGCCGCCAATGCCCGCGTCTCGAATGAGGGCACCACCCAGCCGCGCCCAACTGACAGCCATGGCCGGGCATGAGAGAATAGGTGCCGACGGCTTTCCTGAGGGTGCGTGCGTCTTGATGGACTGGGTTGCTTTTTCCGTGGCCGGTGCGAGCACCGCCGGCGTTGCCTCGTGGGCCGCGGTCTGTCCCGCAGCGCAGATCTTCGGACCGGTTCTCCGCCGCACGGGCTCGCCCGCCGCCCTGGCTCTCACCTTCGACGACGGGCCAAACCCGGCGATCACTCCCGCCCTGCTCGACCTGTTCGACCGCTACGGCGTGCGGGCATCCTTTTTCATGATCGGCCGCCACGTGCGGGCCTGCCCCGCTCTGGCAGCCGAAGTGGCGGCGCGAGGCCACGCCATCGGCAATCACACTGAAACGCATCCCAATTTGCTATGGCTCTCGGCCGGGCGGATTCGCGGCGAGCTCGACCGTTGCCAGGACGCCATTTTCCAAGCCACCGGCCGCCGGCCCGGCTGGATGCGCCCGCCCTTCGGTTTCCGCGGTCCGCAACTGGCCCCGGTGGTCCGCCGCGGCGGCTGGAACGGAGTGGCTCTCTGGACGCGAATCTTGTTTGACTGGAAACCGCAGCCGCCCGAGCGGATCATTCGGCGCCTGGCCCCCGCGCGTGGCGGGGAAATTCTGCTGATGCACGACGGCCATCATGTGATTGGCGACGCCGACCGCAGCCACGTGGTCCGGGCTCTGGAGTATTGGCTGCCTCGCTGGGTGGATGCGGGCCTGGGATTCGTGACGATCGACGATTTTGCCGGGCCGTCGCGCCGTGCCGCCTCGAACTGAGGCGATGGTTGCCCGTTTCAGCACCGTCCCGGGTGGTCAAGCCGGGCCCCGCGGCTTCGCTCTGGGTAAACTGAACAAAGAACCTGCTTGCGGGCATTGCTCGATGCAGCCTTAATTTTTCCGGTGGTCGATAGGGGGAATCGTGGACGATCGCTTCTTTTACAACGAGCGGGAGGAAACCAAGCAGATTTCCCTCACCTGTCCGTTCTGCAGGCAGGAAAGCGCCTATCCGATTCGCTGGAAAGTCCGCTCCCGGAAGGACGACCTGCCCAATGGCGCGAACGCGGAAGACCGCAAGCGCTTCGCCAAGGCCCGCAGCTACATGGTTCGCGTGGACGATCTGGTGGCATGCCGCAATCTTCGTTGCCGGAAGCGATTCGACATTTCCGGGCAGAGCGTCGTCTTGATTTAGCCGTGTTCCCCGGGAAACTCCTCGGCACGGGCTTGCGCCTTGCCCGCCGCGCCGGAGCGAATTTTCTGCTAGAATCCACGGGCTTGGTTGGCGCGAATATGCCCTTGCCGAAGGGGTGGACCTGCGGGGGCGCCTGATTCGGAACGGGCCGCTTCGGAGCTTCGGCGAATCTCGTACAGGTGTGGATGCAACAACTTCCACTTTGGCTGCGCACGCTTGTCGGCTCGCTGGGCGGGCTCGGCCTGTTCGTTATCGGTTTCTTCGACTCTTCGATTCTCTCCTTTCCCTTCGTCAACGACCTGCTGCTCATTCAGTTCACGATTCACGATCCCCGCCTGATGCCCTATTACGTCATGATGGCCACGCTCGGCTCGCTCGCCGGCTGCTATTGGCTTTACTTTTTGGCCAAGAAGGGCGGGGCGGCGATGTACCGCCGCAGCGCCGGCAGCCGCGCGGAGCGGATTCACGGCTGGGTGCAGCGCTACAAGTTCCTGAGCGTGGCCATCCCGTCGATCCTTCCGCCCCCGTTTCCATTCAAGCCCTTCGTTTTGGCCGCCGGCCTGTTTCAAATCCCGCTCGAGAGCTTCACGCTGGCCCTGGTCATCGGTCGCGGTCTGCGCTATACGATCGAGGGTCTTCTGGCCGTATACTTCGGCCAGCAAGCCGGCCGCTTTTTTGTGGAAAACAAGCTGGAATTCATCCTGCTGGTGATCGTCACAATCGGGGTGAGCTACGGAACCTGGTGGTGGCTCTTCGGCCGCAAGGCCCGCGGCGAATAGAGACCGCTCTCGGAATCCCTCCGGCCCCAGATTTTTCCCTTACGATTGCGGGGTCATTTCCCTGCCGGCGAACTGGCGATGGTAGAGTTCCGCGTACAGTCCGCCCCTCTCCACCAGTGCCGCGTGCGTACCGCACTCGACGATTTCTCCGCGATCGATTACCAGGATCTGATCGGCATGCAGAATCGTCGAAAGGCGATGGGCGATGACGAGCGAGGTGCGCCCGGCCAGCGCCGCTTTGAGCGCCTCCCGGATCGCCGCCTCCGATTCGGAATCCAGATGAGCCGTGGCCTCGTCCAAAATGACGATGTCGGGCGCCTTCAGCAGCAGGCGCGCAATCGAGAGCCGCTGCTTCTCGCCTCCCGAAAAGCGGTATCCCCGCTCTCCCACCATTGTTTCCAGCCCCGCGGGCAGCGACTCGACCAGCGGCAGGATATGGGCCGCGCCAAGCGCCTGCCTCAATTCCCCCTCGCTTGCGCCCGGCTTTGCGTAGAGCAGATTTGCCCGGATCGAATCGTGGAACAGGTAGGTCTCCTGCGTCACGATGCCGATGCGGGCATGGACCGAATCGAGCGTCGCCTCGCGCAGATCGACGCCGTTGATCCGCACCGCGCCCTCTTGCGGGTCGTAGAGCCGCGCCGCCAGTTGCGCGATCGTGGTTTTGCCCGCGCCCGAGGGCCCTACCAGCGCAACCATCTCTCCCGGACTCACGGTGAAGCTGACGTCCCGCAGAACCGTCCCGGAGGGCGCCTCGTCGGGCGCCGCCACCGACTCGAGCGATGCCAGCGAAACCTCGGCGGCCGCCGGATAGCGGAAATAGACGTGCTCGAAGCGGATCGTGGCCGGGCCGGGGGCGATCACGGCCGCGTTCGGCTTTTCCCGGATCATGGGCGGTAAATCGAGAACTTCGAAGACGCGCTCGAAGGAAACCAGCGCCGTCATCACGCTCACCTGGATATTCGAAAGCGCTGTCAGCGGACCGTAGAGCCGGTTCAAATAGGAAACCAGGGCGACCAGCGTGCCCACGTCGAGCGTGCGCTCGACGGCCAGCACGCCGCCCCAGCCGAAAATCAGCACCGTCGCGAAGGACGACATCAGCGCCATGGCCGTGAAGAAAAAGCGTCCGTAGATGGCCCGCTTCACGCCGATATCGGACACGCGCGCGGCTTTCGTCTCGAAGACTTTCCGGTCCTCGTCGCGCCGGCCAAACAGCTTGGCCAGTTGCGCCCCGGCCACGTTGAACCGTTCGACCATCACGGTGTTCATCGCGGCCGTCAAGTCGTATCTTTCCCGCGTGATGGTTCGCAGCTTCCGCCCGAGCGTCCGCGCCGGCCAGATCATCAGCGGCAACACGATGAGCGACGCCAGGGTGAGCTGCCAGGAAAGTGCGAACATCGCCGCCAGAATCAGCGCCACGGAAACGATATTGCCGATCACATTCGATAGAACGTCGGTGAACGCGCTCTGCGCCCCGCCGACGTCGTTGTTCAGCCGGCTCACCAGGGCGCCGGTCTGCGTCCGGGTGAAGAAGGCGAGCGGCATTCCCTGGATGTGCTCGAAGAGCTTCGTGCGCATGGCGAGCACGATCGCATTGCCGATGCGCGCCGAAAGATAGGATTGCCACAGCCCCACGCCGGCCTCGAGCAGGGAAACCGCTCCCGCCAGCGCGGCCAGCTGAATGATCAGCCTTACGTGCCGCTCCAGAATCCCCCGATTGATGATTTCGCGGTAGAGGAGCGGGTTGATGATGACAAGCCCGGCATTGGCGACGACCAGCAGTAAAAAGAACAGCAGCGGCCAGGTGTAGGGAGCGGCGAATTTCAGGATTCGCCCGGTTGTTCCCGGCTGGATATGCTCCTTGGTGACCGACGCATCCTGGCGAAACATGCGCATCGATCCCATCATCCCGCTGCCCATCGCGCGCCCCTAACGCCTTATTTCGATCCGTGGAATGGATGCCCCGTCCATCTTCCCCCAAGTGTAGCGCAGCCCTTCGCGGCGGCCCTGGCGGCCGGCCGTGTGGCGAGTTTCGCGGGGATCGAGCCCGATGGTAGGAGTAAATCCGAAAGCGGACGGCTTCTCCGGCGCCAGCGGCGTTAGCTGGCGGCTGCTTTCCGAGCGCCGGAGGCGTTTACGCGTTCTCCGGCCGCTTTTCGGCTCGAGCGGTCTGGTGCTCGTCGATGACTTCGCGGATCAGCGCCTTCAATGCGCCGCGATCCAGTTGATCGAGCTGCATCTGAACCGGTTTGCTGGCCTCGCCGAAGTAAAGGCTCAAATGGGGGAAGGGAATTTCGATTCCCAGTTCGTCGAATCTCTTCTTGATGCGGCGATTCATCTCCCGGCCAACGTTCCATTGCTGGATGGGAACGGTCTTGATCCGCGCCTTGAGAATCACCGCGGAATCGGCGAACTTGTCGACGCCGAGGATTTCGAGCGGGGCGAGGATGAGTTTTGCGAACGGTTCCTCCTTCATCAGTTCGTCGGCAACGCTCTTCATCGCTTCCGCCACCCGGTCGGTGTCTTCCTTGTAGGCGACGCCCATGTCGAACACGTAATACGAGTAACCGTGGGTCATGTTGGCGAGGGTGTGAATGGAGCCGTTGGGGAAGACGTAGACGGTGCCGTCCATTCCCCGTAGGACCGTGGTGCGCAAATTGATCTGTTCCACCAGCCCGCCCGTGCCGTTGATGATGGCGACGTCATTCACCCGAATCTGGTTTTCCATCAGCATAAAAGCGCCGGAGATCACGTCCCGCACCAGATTCTGAGCGCCGAATCCAACGGCCACTCCGGCCACCCCGGCGCCGGCCAGAATCGGCGTGACGTCAAAACCCGCCTCGCGCAGCGCCATGATCAGGGCGAGGATCCAGATGACTACGCCGATCGTCTTGTGCGCGATAAAGCTGAGCGTGGTGGCGCGTTTCTCGAGTTCGGGGTCCACACCGCCTCGCAAAGCCGCCATTCGCTGGGCGATGCGTTCCCGCGTTTTCGCAAACAGAGCCTTGATGATCCGGTTGAGTACGTAGGCGCTGACGAGAATGACCGCAATGCGCACGGCATGCGCGAAAACGGGATAGTCGAATGAAAGCCAGGAGGGGACGCGAATAAATTGAGCCAACATCCGGCTATGCTAACAAAATTCCGGTTGGCTTCCCAGAGAGATGCGGGGTAGGGCGGTTAGCGTGTTTGCCGGGCGGTGGGCTCGCGGGTCCAGTCTTCGAGCAGAGCGGGCAGGTGGAGAAGGGAAGCGAGCAGGGCGTCGGGCCGGCTGGCGTGCAGCCGCGTTGCGGTCGGGAACGAACCCGGAATTCCCACCGAGCGCACGCCGGCGCGCCGGGCCATCTCCACATCCTCAGGGGAGTCGCCCACGTAGACCGATTGGGCGGCCGTCAGCCCGATCCTGCGAAGCGCGATTCGCAGCGGTTCCGGATGCGGTTTTGGGCAGCGGACGTCTTCGTGATAGACGCGCGTGGCGAATGCGGCAGTCAGACCGAGCGAGCGAAGCTGGCTCGCCACGCGGCTGCGGTTCCCGCTCGTGACCAGGCCCAAACGGTAACGCCGGAGGAGCTTGCGGAGCACGCCGCGCGCTCCGGCCACCAGCTTCGGCCTATAGCGCCCGTACGCCAGCCGCCAGACGCGATCGGCTTCTTTCCAGCGCCGCCGGTCCAGGCGCGCCGCGCGGTACACCTGGTACCAATCGGGCGAATAGTGCCGGGCGAGCTCTTCGAGGCCCCACCGGATTCCCATGGTTTGAAACATCTCGAGGTAGGCGGCTGAATCGGCCTCGAAGGAATCGAGCAGCGTCCCATCCCAATCCAGGAAAACGGCTTCGATGGAATTCGTATGGCGCATAGGCTGCCGGCCGGCGCTGCCGGGTTACGGAACTCCCGTAGTACGGGCTGGCGCTGGACGGCCGGCCACGGCGGCTCCCGGCAGAGCGTTCGGGAACGCGCGCCCAGCCGCGCTAACCGCCGGGTTTGATTTTCTGGGTTCCCTTCGGCCAGTTGGACTTGAAAAGCGAGTCGTGCAGATTAGCGTTCCGGACGATGTCGGTATAGCGGATGACGAAATAATCCGGTGTGCCTGTTTCCTGGAATTTCTGCTTGATGGGCAGCCAGTTCGATTCGTCGATCCAGAGTTGGATTTGAGATATCTGGTTGCGCACCGCCTCCGATTTGGGCTCCAGATTCAATAGGATCGTTTTCCGGTCGCCGAGCATTTGTTCTCCGCCCAAACGGATTCGATAGGCTTTTTCGAGCTCGTGCGCCGGTGTGCCGAAACCCAGCAGCAGGAACTGATCCACCATTTCGCGGTGCTTCGAGAGGTCGTATTCGGCGAGCTGGCCGATCAGGGGGTTGTAGACGTAGAGCTTGTCGCCCAGGCGCAAGATCGTGCGCGGGTCCGGCTTGACCACATTCAAGCGCATCTTGCCGTCGCGCTTCACGTAAATCGTCCCCGATTCGGTCGAGCGGTCGTTCACGACGACGGTGACCTTGGTTCTCTCCACCCGGGCGGAAAGCGTGCGAAACGAGCGCGCGGAAAGATCCAGGCGATTCAGGACTTCGTGGAGGGTCCAGGTGTTTTGAGCGGGATGGGCGTGGGCAATGGATGACAGGAGGAAAAGGAAAGAGAAAATGCAGCCCAACTTCCTTGAGAAATTCAAACGCCTCTCCACCATTCGTGTCAAGCCATGATAGCACACGAATGGAGAGCCCCCCGCGCCGCTCCGGCTCCGGGCGGGCAGAAGCCGGGGAAGATTCGGGAGCTACCGGCCGGGGCTGCGGGAGGGTTTGATTCGCACGTCGTAACCGACGAGCGTGCCGTCTGCGGCGCGCACGGGCTGAATCTGCACAACCTGAAAAACCTCGCCGTGAAGGCTGGACACACTGCGGCTCAACAAGGCATGAGATGCCTGTTCCAGTGCGGGCGCGTGCTGGGGCGGGGCGAGCAGGGCGGCATCCACGCGAAACACCTCCGTGCCGCTCGCCGGATCGGCTTCGAGAAGCTGGATCTGGCCAGAGACGGGGCGCGCGATCAGGTTGGGCTGATCGTGATACCACTTTCGCGGGGTCAGGAGAACGAACACAAGAATCGAGATGACCATCAGGTCGTAGGGAAGGCTGCCACGCTCGTACGACCAGAAAATCACGCGCACGAATAGACGCCAGAGCTTCTTCATCTCAATCCGCCGGAATCCCGTCGACGATCTGCCCGTCGCGCATGTGCAAAACGCGATGGGCGTAGGCGGCGACTTCCGGATTGTGGGTGATGAGGATGATCGTTTGGCCAAGCTGCTGATTGAGCCGGGTCAGCATTTTCAATACCGACTCCGAGTTCTTGGTGTCCAGGTTTCCCGTCGGTTCGTCGGCCAGCAGGATTTTCGGCTCGTTGATGATAGCGCGAGCGATGGCCACCCGTTGTTGTTCGCCGCCCGACAACTCCGCCGGCCGGTGATGGAGCCGTTCGGAGAGTCCCAGCATGCGGGTCACCAAGTCGAAGCGGTGCGGGTCGAACCCGTTGCCGTGGATGTGCTGGGCGATGGCGATGTTGCCGCGGGCGTCGAGCGTGGGCAGCAGATTGAAGCGCTGGAAGACGAAGCCCACCTTGTTCCGCCGCAGCAGGGTTCTGCCGGAATCGTCCATCTTCGCCAGGTCGTTGCCATCGAGCAACACCCGGCCGCGGCTGGCCCGGGTGAGCCCGCCGACCACGTAGAGCAGCGTGGATTTCCCGCAGCCCGACGGCCCCATGATGGTCACGAACTCCCCGGCCTGCACCTCCATTTGCACCCCGCGCAGGGCCTGCACATCGACATTGCCCAACCGGTACACTTTCCAGAGATCTTCGGCTTTGACGATGGGGTCCAATTTCGGCGCTCCGAGGGAATCCACCCGCAGGCTGGCAGGCTCCATTCTAGTCTCGTTGCCGGATGCTGGCCATCCCGCTCCCTTATTCATAAGCCAGGGCTTCCACCGGGTCCTTGCGGCTGGCGAGCCAGGCCGGGTAACCGGTTCCCGCCAGGCCTGCGCCAATCGCGAGAGCGGCGGCTCGCAGGATCCACCCGGGAGTGATCAGAATCGTCAATGTGGGGAAGAGATCGCGCATCACCAAGCATCCTCCATAGCTGATCAAAAGGCCCGCGACGATCCCGGCCGCGCATACGACCATGGTTTCGCCCATCAGCGCCCGCACGATGTAACTTTTCGATGCGCCGAGCGATTTCAGCACGCCGATTTCGCGCGTGCGCTCGATAATGGTCATGTACATCAGAAGAAAAATCACCAGAAACCCGATCGCGGCGGCCAGGGCGATCATCGAGTGCACGAACGTGTTGAGTCCCGGGACGCTGGTCGGCGTCATCAAGGACAAGTAGTCCTGCAGGGGGCGGACTTCGTATCCCGGCAGCAAACTGCCGATCTCCTTCATCACCACGTTGGTTAGTCCCGGCGCGGTGCACTTGACGAAGAAGAGCGACGCCTCACGCGGCGAGCCGGTGATCTGCTGAAGCGTTGTGAGGGGGAGGAAAACGCGCGCTCCCTTGCCGTGCTCGACGACTCCAGCCACATGAAAATCGTGCCCGAACAGGTGCAGGGTGCCGCCGGCGCGCAGGTGCTTGGCGCGAGCGTATAAATCGTCCACCAGAACGTCGTCCGGCTTTTCGAGGCCATGGCCCTGCAGGTATACGAATCCTTGCGATACGGCCTGGAAACTCGGGGGATCGATTCCGTAGATGATATCGAGTCCGCTCGAAGAGCTCAGCTGCAGGAGCACGGGCGTCACGGCGGCCACGCTCGGCAATTCCGCCAGGCGGTTTCCCAAGCTCTGCGGCATGGGCGCGCCGCTGAATGCGAGAAAGACGGAGGAAGAGGGCGGCTGCACCATAATGTCGGCTCCGATGCCTTCGATGCGTTTGCCCACCTCATGCAGAACGCCGTGGGTCAGCCCGACAACCAGCAGCACGAGCGCGACTTCGATTCCCACGGCGATTACGCTCACCATCGTCCGCAGCGGCCGGTGCAGGGCGTTGCGCCAAACGAGCTGTCCCATCATGGCTGGCCTCCGCCCTGGCCCAGCGGGACGCGCTCGGTGCCGGGCGGTTGTGCGAGCGTGAACCGGCCGGGCGGAACCGGAGGGTTCAGCGTGATCCGGGTGAGGTCGATTTCCAGCCGGTAGCCGGCGCGGGGCTGCCAGAGAACGATCCGCCAGGGGAAGGATTTGCCTCCGGCTTGCTCGCGCCAATCGCCGTACCGAATGTCGGAGCGGAGGCGGCCGCCGCGGCCGTAGATCTCGATGCGCGACACGCGCAGATCGGACCGCTCGAACCAGATCCGGCGCTCGATTTCGAGCTGCTCGCCCGCGCGGCGCAGAGCCGTCAGCACGTAGTACCGGGCCGGCGGCTGGTCCCGGTCCTCTTCCTCGATCAACACCGGGTCTTCCGGGGGGATTTTTTGCCAGATCAGGGAGTCAAAGAGCGGCTGGGGCCGTAAATTCTCGATGGCGTTTTTCGCGGCTTCGCCCCCGCTTGCCGGACCCACCAGGAACCTCTTTTTCGATGGAATATACATGTGAAACGTTTTGCCGTCGCTCGCCATATCGAAGATGTCCGTGCCGACGACCGGCGCCTGGCCCACCACGCGGATCCAAGCCGGCCGCTCGGCTAGAACGAGGGCCGTGATCTGATGGTACTCCTTGATGACGCCGGAAAAGGCCGTTCCGGTTTCCGCATTCATGCGGACGGCGGCGTTCAGGCTATGCACGGCGTCCGCCTCGCCGTTGTAGCGGTCGAGGAGTTCTTGGCGCGTTGCCGTGCGGGCCGCCGCCGGCGCCGCCGGCGCGGCCACCCGAATCGTCCGACTGGCGCATCCGGCCAGCAACGCCAGCATTGCCGCGCATGCGATGGAACTGAGTCCTCGAACGCTCACAGATTTCCTCGAGTAGAAGGCAAACCGCCGAATGTAGCAACCGCTGTGAAGGGGAGTCAACCGACTTGCCGCCCAAGTCCGGCCGGGCGCCGCCTACATCAGCATTTCCACGGATACGGGAAATTCCCGGAGCGCGCCGCGCAACCGCCGGGAAACTTCCGAGGCCCATAGCTGGTCGCTCACGAGCGTCACCGATCCCGTATCGAGCTCGCAAACGGCGCAGAAGAGGTAACGGGGGAAGGCCAGATGATAGGCGTCGAGGCCGCGGCGGCGCAGCGCATTTTCCAGCTCCTCGTCGCCCGACCGCAACGGCTCACCCGCCCTCGCCCCCCAGGTTTCCCCCTCGAAGCGTTCCATCAGCCGGCCGAGCGCATCGGAATCGGTTTCGGTCACGGCGATCCCGCCCGCCGCCGTCTCCCGAAACCGAATGTCCTGGTTTTGGCAGAACTCCCTCACGCGGTCCAGATGAGCGAAAAAGTCCAGCACGAGCGGCATTTCTCCCGCCAGCGACAGCAGCGCCTGGCTCCAGAGCGGCGCCGCCTCGCTTCCCGCGACCGGTTCTTGGTCCTCGGCAGCGGTCAGGTTCAGCGCCAGCGCGCGAACGTCCGGACCCAAGTCGAGCGGTTCGACCGTAAGCCTCAGCATGGCCTCAGGACTCGACCGGCGCGCGCCAGCCAAATTTCCGGCGGAAATCCGGCGCCTGTTTCCGCAGTTCGAGCCAGTCGAAGAACGCGGCGGGATTCTCCATCCACACGCGGAACCATCGGCATACTTCCTCTTTTTCCTTCCGTTTGTCGGCATCCACCTTGGTGTTTCTCGAAATCATCACGGCTCGCCGAAGGCCCAGTTGGGCGACTTCGAATACCCTGGATTCCCCGGCCGGATCGCCCTGCTCGCGGAATTTGCGGAGCAACTCGTCCAAGCGGATCAGGCACATCTCGGCGTCCCCGAGCGTCGAAAAATGCAGCAAATCGCGGAATTCCTCCTCGTAGCGCGCGGGTCCTTCCTGGCGCGGGCGGCGAACGGGGAGGCCCGCTTCGGCCAGAACGGCGGCGATCTGGTCGTGCGACGTCTTGCCGTCGCTGCCCAGGCGCACCAGCAGTTGCCGGCGAATCTGCTCGATTTCGGCCGGAGTGAAAATGCCGGCGACCACTTCCCGCGCGATCGCCAGAATCGCTTCCCTCATCATGTCTTCAGGCTTTGCATTCATGGGTGGGTCTCACTTCCGGCGTGATGATCGTGCGTGGCGACGGGCCCTTGCTGGCGGCGTTGAACAAGGTCCTCCTTTTTTTTTGCGGCGACGAGCTCGCGGTAGCGCGCCACGTTGCGCCGATGCTCGGCCAAAGTGCGGCTGAAAGCGTGCCCTCCGCGCCCGTCGGCGACGAAATAAAGATAGCCGGTGTGGGCGGGCTCGAGCGCGGCCTTGAGCGACGCCATGCCCGGATTGCCGATGGGTCCGGGCGGCAAACCGTAGTGCAAGTATGTGTTGTAGGGCGAGTGGAAGCCCATCTCAGGCGCATGCAACTGGCCCTGGTAACGCCCCGCCAGTTTCAGCGCGTAGACCACCGAAGGGTCGCATTCGAGCGGGTAGCCCAGGCGGAGCCGGTTCATGAAGACGCCGGCGATGATCGGCTTCTCTGCCGGGTTGGGCGTTTCCTCCTCGACGAGCGAGGCGAGCGTTACCACCTGCTCGGGGGTCAGGCTCGGCGGGAGGGCGCCGTTGCGCGTCAGATTTGCCCATGCCTGGCGGAAGCGGGCCACCATCTCCCGGGCGACGGCCTGGGCCGTCGTACGATGCGGAAATTGGTAGGTGGCGGGGAATAGAAATCCCTCCAAGGTGGGAACATCCGGGGCCAGATTGTGGATCAGAGATGTATCGCGCGCCGCGCGGAGAAAGGCCGTTCGGTTCGCCAAGCCATCCCGCTCGACGGCATCGGCGATGTCGAACATCGTCCAGCCTTCCGGAACCGTCAGCGTCACGGTCCAGACGCGGCCTTGCGCGACCATTTCGAAAACTTGCGGCGGCGTCATCGCTTGATCGAACCGGTATTCTCCGGCTTCCAGTTTTTCCCGGGGGTGGAGGCGGCTCCAAAGCTCAAAGGCCATCGCGCTCCGTACCACCCCTGCCTGCTCGAATTGCTTGCCGATCTCACGGGTTGTCGTCCCGCGCTGGATATCCACCACCGCCGATTTCCCCCGATAGCCCTGATACGGGCTCTGCCACTGATACGCTAACCAGCCCCCTGCGCCGGCAACCGCCACAACGACCCCCAAAACGATGACCGCCGCCACCCAACGCATCGCTCAGCCGCCGTTCTCCGGGGTCCGGCTCAAATATTCTTCCAGCAGAATTGCCGCCGCAATTTCGTCTTCGGATCGGGCGCTACCAGCTTTGCCATGAGCGGTTCGCCATTGCCGCGCCGCCCAGCTCGTTAGCCGTTCATCCACCAACTCGACAGGAAGACTCAGCGCCTGCTCGACGCGCAGGGCGAACCGGGACGCTTCCTCCGCCATCTCGCCCGGCGTTCCGTCCATCCGCAGGGGATGACCGATGATGATGCGTTCTACGCCGTATTGCCGAGCGACCTGCTCGAGCCGGGCAAAGTCCGCCGCCCGGCCCTTTCTTTCGATCGTTGCCAGCGGCTGCGCCGTCCAGCCAACCGAGTCGGAGATGGCTAGCCCGATGCGCCGTCGCCCGTAGTCGATGGCCAGAACCCGCCCGGCCCTTTCGCCGGTTCGGGTAAGTTCCCGACCGGGCACATGTGCAGCACTGGAAGAGCGACGCCCCACGATGAAATTATAGCCCTAGGAGGAAGGCAAACCGCTCGAACAATCAGTTTTGACGCCAGCAGGTACCGGGTGACTCGCCCAGGCAGCCCTATCGGGGCCGACCGCGTTCTCCTCGTCGCCACTCGGACCAGATCTCCGACTTTTTCATTTTGTTTTCGAGCCCGGTCCGCTCGAGCAACTCTTCGATCTCCGGCCGCGTTTGGCGTTTTCCCAGCCGCTCGGGCAGATCGGCTATGCCGTAGGCGGTCAAGGCGGCCAAGGCCACGTTGCGCTTGAGTTCGGCTGGATCGGCGTTGCCGGGCGCGGGCGAGCCGCTGCGTGAAGCGGCAACGAGCGTCGGCACGCCTTCGAGCAGGAAGTCGAAGTTATCGGCTCCCATCCGGGCAGTATAAACATCGTGGCTGGCGCCGAATTGCGCCGCCGGGGCGAGCGCCTTTCGCAGGGGGGCCTCGAGAGATCTCCGCCCGCTGAGATCGTAGCCGGATACGGGTCCGTCCCCGGCGTCATAAATGATTACGGCGTCGGCCTGGTTCAACTCGGAACGATGGGCGCGCACGTAGGCCCACGTACCTGCGTCCCCTTGTTTTTTCCCCGTGAAAAGAATAAAGCGAATCGATCGCGCCGGTCGCGTGCCCGCGGCGTGAATGGCGCGGGCGGCGTCGATGACCAGCGCCGCATTGCGGGCGTCATCGGCCGCTTCGGCGCCGGAATTCCCCGCGTCCAGGTCCGCACCGAGAATCACGAATTCGTCCGGCTCCTCGCGGCCGCGAATCTCCGCCACCACGTTGGCCGCCCGGAGCCGGCCGCCTGCGGGGTGAGGCGACAGCGTCCGCGCCCAAGGCGGCATCGTGTATGTTTCGAGGCGCACCTGATCCACGCCGGCCTGCCGGAATGCTTGTACCGCCCATTGCAAAACTTGTTCCTGGGCCGCCGGTCCGTTTCCTGCGGCGCCCGTCACGCGGGTCAGGTAGTGGATATTGTGTTGGAGCGGCGAAGGTCCAAGCGCACTGCGAATGATGGCCGGGGCCACGTCGGCGCACGTGGGCGCCGTCACCGAGCAGCCGCCCGAACCGACCGGCGGTTTCGGCCCCAGTTGCCCGGGACCATTGACTGGTGGCAGCGGGCCTTGCTGCGCCCGCAGGGTAACCCCGGCCGCTGCCGCCAGAACGGCGGCCAGAGCCAGCAGCGGAAGCCATTTTCGGCCGCGCATTGCGAAAATCCTTTCCGAGCCGGGTGTAGACGTTATGTTAGCCCTTTCCCCGCCCGCCCCGAGGCCGCCTGGCAGCGGCCGGCTGGCGGGAATTGGCCAGCAACTCGTCGGCGACCCGGGCCACCTGCGCCATTTCGGCGACGTCGTGGACGCGAATGATGTGCGCTCCGCCGAGAATCGCTGCCGTCACGGCAGCCGCCGTACCCCAGGTCCGCTCCAGTAGCGGAGCGCCGCCGAGCGCTTTGCCGATAAAGCTTTTTCGCGAAGGACCGACGACGATCGGATAGCCGAGCCGTCCCAACTCACCGAGGCGCGCCAGCAGCTCGAAGTTCTGTGGGAAACTCTTGCCGAAGCCGAGCCCTGGATCGAGCAGGATGCGGCTTCGGATGATGCCGGCGTCGAGCGCGCCTCTGGCCGCGGCCGCCAGGCCGGATCGCACGTCTTTCCATACGTCGCGGGCGAATGGGCTCCGCTGCATAGTTTCCGGCCTGCCCCTCATGTGCATCAGGATGACGGCGAGCCGGCACCGGCGAGCGGCCTCGGCCAGACCAGGATCGTCCCGCAAACAGCTGGTGTCGTTCAGGATCTCGGCGCCGGCTCGGGCCGCCGCTTCGGCCACGGCCGCCCGGCGCGTGTCGATCGAGATGGGGATCCGCAGACGGCGGCGCAGCTCGCTGGCCACGGGAAGCACCCGCTCCAGTTCCACTTCAATCGGCGTGGGAAGCGAGCCTGGCCGTGTCGATTCCCCGCCAATATCGATGATGTCCGCGCCCGCCCGTTCCATCTCGATCGCGTGCCGGACGGCGGCGTCGGTGGCCAGGTAGAGCCCGCCGTCGGAAAAGCTGTCGGGAGTGACGTTGACCACGCCCATCACCAGCGTTTTCTCGCCGAGAACGAGCGTGCGCGCGGGGAGCCGCAAACGGAATTTCGGCCGGAGGCTCATGCGCGGGGATCCGGGCCTCCTTCAACGGGCGGGGGCGCGATGGCAGGGGGACGATGCAAGCGGTCAGTCGAGATCGAAATCGCGGAGTGGTTTTTCGACGGGCAGGTCTTTGGTTTTCTTCAGCGCCTCGGCAAACTTGCGGTTGAGCACTTCTTCCTTCGTTCGTTCGGCTTCGACCGATTGCCGGAACTTTTCCTCGCGAAGGCGAGCCTGCTCGCCGAGCACCTGATCGACATGGTCCAGGTCCACCTTCGGGGCGCGCAGCGGCGCGGTGTGCGCGAGCACGGCGCCGAGCTCGGGGTCCACCGTGAGCTTGGCCTCGCAGCAAGGGCAGGTGACTTCGATCGGAGAAACCTTGTCCGCCATGCGCCTATTGTACGGCAAGGCTCGCCGTTCGGCGCAACCGGGCTGCTGTTGGCGGAGAGATGGACTGGGCCGGCCGTATGGCCGTGGGCCGGGAATCAGGCCGTGGCCGGCTTTTCGCCCTTGGCGAGACCGGGAACGACGCGCGGCTCGGGCCGGGGGGCCAGTTGCGGCTCCTTCGGCGGGGCGGCGGGCTGCGCCGAGGGCGGCACCGGGGCGGGCTTGTCCGGAAGAGGCTTGCCGTCGATGAGCATCCGGATTTCCTGCGCGTCGAGCACTTCCCGCTCGAGCAGCGCATGCGCGATCCGATCGAGCGTGTCGCGGTGATTCTCCATGATCGTGCGGGCGTGCTCGTAGGACTGTCCGACGATGCGGCGGACCTCGCGGTCGATCAGAATGGCGGTATCCTCGGAGTAATCGCGGTGCTGGGCGATCTCGCGGCCCAGGAAGATCGCTTCTTCCTTTTTCCCGAAGGTGAGCGGGCCGAGCTCGCTCATGCCCCACTCGCAAACCATCTGCCGCGTAATTTCGGTGGCGCGCTCGATGTCGTTTCCGGCGCCCGTGGTCACGTGATTCAGGGCGATTTCCTCGGCGGCGCGCCCGCCCATGAGCACGGCCAGCTGCGCCTCGAGGAATTCCTTCGTGTAGGTGTGCTTGTCGTCGATGGGAAGCTGCATGGTGACGCCGAGCGCCATGCCGCGAGGAATGATGGTCACCTTGTGCAGGGGGTCGGTGCCCGGGGTCAGCGCGGCCACCAGGGCGTGCCCGCCCTCGTGATAGGCGGTGTTTTTCTTCTCCTCGTCCGAGAGAATCATCGAGCGGCGCTCGACGCCCATGATTACCTTGTCCTTGGCCATTTCCAGGTCGGCCATGGCGACGATCTTGCGGTTGTTGCGCGCGGCCAGCAGCGCCCCTTCGTTGACCATATTGGCCAGATCGGCTCCGGAGAAGCCGGGCGTCCCGCGCGCCAGAACCGAAAGGTCGACGTCGGGGGAGATCGGCACCTTGCGCGTGTGCACGCGAAGAATTTCTTCGCGTCCGCGGACGTCCGGGCGCGGCACCACGATCCGCCGGTCGAAGCGGCCGGGCCGCAACAGCGCCGGGTCCAGCACGTCGGGCCGGTTCGTCGCCGCCACCAGGATCACGCCCTCGTTCGATTCGAACCCGTCCATCTCCACGAGCAGCGCGTTCAGGGTTTGTTCGCGCTCGTCGTGTCCGCCGCCCAGGCCGGCGCCGCGATGGCGCCCCACGGCATCGATCTCGTCGATGAAGATAATGCAGGGCGCATTTTTCTTGCCTTGCTCGAACAGATCCCGGACGCGGCTGGCGCCCACGCCGACGAACATCTCGACGAAATCCGAGCCGGAAATCGAGAAGAACGGGACATTCGCCTCGCCGGCCACCGCGCGCGCCAGCATCGTCTTCCCCGTGCCCGGCGGGCCCACCAGCAGCACACCTTTCGGAATGCGGCCGCCCAGACGTTGGAATTTCTGCGGGTCGCGCAGGAATTCGATTATTTCCTGCAGCTCCTCTTTGGCCTCCTCGACCCCCGCCACGTCCTTGAAAGTCACCTTTTTCTGTTGGGGGGTCAGGAGCCGGGCCCGGGATTTACCGAAGCTGAGCGCCTTGTTCCCGCCGGCCTGCATCTGCCGCATCATGAAAATCCACAAGGCCACCAGCAAAAGCAGCGGCAGGGCGTTCATGGCCAAGTTCAGCCAATCGCCGTTGTGGACTTCCTTGATGTTGATGGTCGCGCCCTTGTCCTGCAGTTGCTTGGTGATATCGGAGAGCACCGTGCTGGGAACGATCACGCCGCGGAAATGCTCGGCCGGCTCGCTGAAATCGCCTCGGATTTCAGCCGTGCTCTGGGAGAGATAGATCGTGACGTCCTTGATGTTTCCCTTTTGAAGCTGGTTCGTGAAGTCGGTGTAGCTGGGAGTGAGCTCATGGCTCGACTGCGTGCCCGCCGAAGCCATCTTCCACAGCACGACCGCCAGCAGAACCATGATGAGCCAAAAGAGAATGGCCCTACCCGCCGAACTCATTCCGCTTCCCGGCCTTCTCAGAATCCACCTCTCTTTGAAGCCCAACCCTGGCGCACCAGCGCCCGGGCCGTCCACCTATACTGATTTAGATGCTTGCTGGGCCGTTCCCGTCTCAAGCAAAGCGTTGCCCCCGCCCGGTCCGCTCGATTCTTCACGAATAATCAGGGCCCTCTGCGTGCCTGTTCCCACCGCGAAATCGGCCGCCACGGGCAGCCCGCTCGACCAGACCAGGCGGCCGGCGCTGGTCAGGACAGGCCACAAGGCGCGATCTTTGCCGGCAATCCGACTTTGGAGAAGAAGACGCTTAAGTTTCTCGGCGTGTCCACGCCCCCTGGGGCGATAGGAGTCCCCCGGGAGCCCGTTGCGAACCAGTAAGGGAGGTTCGAGCCGATCAGCATCCAGCACCCCAAAACCCTCAACATAAGTTTCTCTCCCTGCCGGAGGCCAGTCAATCAATTTCAGCCTGAGCTGCTTGCCCGTTTCGGCAATTTGCAGCACGGTTTCGCCCCCTTGCCAAGGGTCGGCGGAATACGCGTAGGAAGGGTTTTCGCGCGGGGTTCGGGCGGCAACGTTTTTCGGCGAGAAGACCAGCCGTTCGAGCACTCGCTCGACCACCAGGCCGCCGGGCAACTCCAATTTGTTCCCGCTGGTTCCCCGCCGGGCCAGATCCACCACACGGGCGACATGATCGGCTGTCAATCCGATCCGGTTGTCGTTCAGTTGCTGGGCTGCCAGGCGCACCATGCGCGCTGCCAGCGCTTGACGCGCCTGCTCGCTCTTCAGCTTTAGTTCGGGATACGGATCGAGCATATCCCGCGCGTCCAGAAACAAATGAGCCTGCTCCCGGCGGACCAGAGACCCAAACCGCGCCCTTACGAGTTCCTCGAGCAAGGCTTCATCGTTGCGCGCCAAGCCAGCCAGTCGCGACAGGTTCGCCACCCCGCTGGCGCCGAGTTCCGCTTCCCATACCGGCAAAAGCCTGTGCCGGATGCGCGCCCGCAAGCGCGACGTGTCCAGATTCGTGGCATCTTCGCGCCAGGATTGCTTTCGCAGGGAAAGGTATTCGCGAAGCTCCCCTCGCCGGATCTCGATCTGCGGCCGCACCACGGGGCCAAGTACCGGATGGATTGCCCCCAGCCCCCGAAGACCCGACCCCCTCGCCAAACGCGACAGGACGGTCTCCGCCTGATCGTCTGCCGTGTGTCCGGTGGCGACGCGAGTGGCCCATCCTCGGGAAATGAGTTCGCGAAAGAACAGGTACCTTCGGTCTCTGGCTTCCGCTTCCAGATTCGTGCCGGCGCGGCGCGATCGATCGGCCACGTCCTCGCTATGCACGACGCAGCACAAGCGGAACTTGTCCGCAAGCTCGCGGACGAATCGCTCGTCTTCGTCGGCTTCCCCCGGGCGAATCCGGTGGTTGAAATGGGCTACCACCAACGTCGCGCCCAAGGTTTCCCGAAGTTCCATCAGGAGGAGCAAGAGGGCAACCGAATCGCCGCCTCCGGAAACGGCTACGGCCACGCGGTCGCCGGGAAGGACCATTCCATGACGCCCGATGGTCGCCAAGAGCCGAGACGAAAGTGAGGGATTCATGGAGTCTGGCTAACTGGAAACTGTTTACTAGCATAGCAGGGAAACGGCCGCGGCGAGCCGGCCGGTGAGAAGAAAAGCGCGCCAACGATCGGCCGTTGTGAGGAAGTTGAAGCGGGCGGGGCAAAGGCTCGACCGCCAAGACGAGGAGCGCGAAGGCCGCTCTCTTAGGAGCTGGTGCCGTGGGAAAGCAGAGTCCGGCTGTAGGCCATTCGTTGATCGAGCACTGTGGCGGCGAAGTAGGCACAGGAAGCTCGCTCCCCCTCGGCCCAGCTTAGCGTCTTGGTCATCGCGGCCGAGGAGAGGCGGGTCAGCAAAGCCGTCATCAGACTCAAAGTGCTGAAATAGGCCCGGACAGCCCGGATTCCCATCTCGTCATTTCCCGATCCAGGGCATAGCTCCACCAGTTGCAGTAGGCGGGCAAACTGCGCGGTCTGCACGCGCTGGCCGGTGATTCCGGTGATCTCGCAAACACCTTCAGAGAGATTGTGCTTGCAAGAGGCGGCGATCAGCGACCGCGTGTAGAACACGAAGAACTGAACAAAGACGGCAATCGAGACAACTAAAATCAGCGACGCAATCATCGGTGCGAAACCGCTTCCTCCGCCAGCCGAGTCGGCGCCAACCGGGCGGATTCGGGGACGGCGGTGAATGTATAGGCCCAGGCAGCCGGCAGAAAAGTTCCCACGATGGGGAGAAGCAGGTTGGCAACCGCATGAAGATCGGGAAACATATTGCCGAAGGCGTACAAAGCCGCCGAACCGCTGAAATAGATTCCTAGAGCCAGGACCAACTGAACAAGGCGCATGCGCGTTTCTCGGAGCTTGAAAACAGCGGCCCAAAGCAAGTAGGTCAGTACAACTCCAACAAAATAGAGGTCTTGAGACATTTCGACAACGAAACGGCTGGTCAAGTGATCCGTGTTGCTCTGTACCACCCCCCAGGCAAAGATGGCCGTTCCCGCCAGCAAAGCGATCGTGGCCCCCCGGATATATTTCCCGAGATTCATCTCCCGAAAGACCTGATGGTACAGGTGCATGATGGCGAGGTACATCAGAACCGTGAGAAGGGCGTCCGTATAATAAAACGTATATCTATATTGAGGAGAAGCGAAGCCGTAGCGGTAGAGCGTGGTGAAGTCGAGCGCCTCTTTCAGCGCCATCGCCGCAACAAATAGATTCAAGGTGAGATAACGCAGGAATGCCTTGGAAGAAATCGCCCGGACGAGAATATACACTTCTAGCGCGAAGCTTACAAACCACACTGCGTAGGCTACCGGACCAAGCACCTAGCCTCGTTTCGAGGCTGACCTTAACTTACCGGAGCTTGCTCTAGGAGCGACCTCAACTGCCGATTTTGCCTTGGCTTACTTAACCCAAGGACCCGGCGGTATCGGAGATCCACCCCAGTGCGCTGCCTTCAGCCAAGGACCCGGCGGTATGGGAGATCCACCCCAAGCCGCCAGCACCGGCTGAGAGTTCCCAGACGCCCGAACCGTAAAGTTCCGCACGCCCATCGCTGCAACCAAAGCTGCCAATGTGAGAACAACAACCACGAGCCACTTTTGCATTGCTATTTGCCTCCGGGGAAATTTCTCGTCCAGAGGCAATATAACGGCTCGTGTACACGTGTATCACATTGATGACAGTTGTGTGTCTAAACGGTTAACTCGGGAACCTCCTGGGCTCCGAGGCCAGCCATGCACAAACTTTACAGAACTTCCGGCTGCAAGCGTATGCTTGGACTACTTTGATGTCAATAGAACTCGGTTATCTAAGGGTTAATACCCATGCAGTTTGTGCTGACTCTTTCGCGTCGTAGCACCAGAACTTCCCTTTACGCGTACTAGTTTCAGAGGTACGTGTTCCGCGACGAAACGATTGGCTTTGATCTAATCGCCTGGCGCGATCCCTTGTGGAACATCATTTCACTCCGGAACATGCGTTTTTTCCCCGCTACTGGTTTCATCTCCGGCGTTGCTTGACACCCTCCGGAGGCGCTCTTACCATCGGGTTTCACGCCGGTGTAGCTCAGAGGTAGAGCGAGGGTCTCATAATCCCTAGGTCGTGGGTTCGAGTCCCACCGCCGGCACCAGTTCGCTTGCATCTTCCCGCCGACGAAGGCCTTTTCGGGTCCGGGCGCGCCGCAGCTTCTGCGTCCGTCGAAGCCCAACGCGCTCGCCGATTGGCCTATCCGGGCGATTTTTTCCGGTCGATCTTCAGTTGGATGATGATGTCGGGATTGCTATCGAAACTCGAAATGGTATGCGATGCGGAGGTGAGGTTTTGATGCTCGGCATGGATCTGGTAGTCGACATTGGGATCGAGCCCGCTGAATCGGTATTGGCCGCTGTGGGGAGAAATATAGGTTCGGACCGAGAGGGTTCTCATGTTCTTCAGGTAGACGACGGCGTCGCTCACCGGCGCGCCCGAGGAATTAACCACGGTTCCGTGCACCGTGCGCAATTGCGCTCCGCTTTGCCGGGCCAGGGCGTAGCAAGCCGTGCCGCCGAGAAGAAGGCACAGAATAAGTGCATCAAGCCTTAGAGAGATGGATGCAATCGAATTCCACTTTGATGACAACACGGTAAGCCGCTCCGGGTATCGCGAATTCGCCCTGTGTTGAGATGGCGAGCGGGAGGGAAAGGCTGCCACGCCTCTGGGGGGGCCGGTGGCTATTCCTCCTCTTCGTACTCATCCTCCTCTTCTTCTTCCTCGTCTTCGTCGTCCGATTTTTTATCTTCGTCGATAAGGCCTTCTTCTTCGGCTTCCTCGTCCTCTTCCGAGACAATGTTGAGCTGAACAGGGTGCGTCTGCACGACCTCCAACTCCACGTCGCATTCCGGGCAACTGAGGATCTCGCCTTCTTCTACCTCGTCTTCATCGAGATCGATTTCGGAGTCACAGTCAGGGCAACGAACCACGTTCTCCTCCTCTTTGGGCCGGCACGGAGCCTTGCCGGTATTATATAACTCCGCGGTCAAGAGTTTCTTCCAGGGAGAATATCGTTGAGCCCTTTGGGTGAATATCCCGAGCATCCGGTGGTTGGTGTCGGTGGCGTGGTGTTGCTGGGGGGCCAGGTGGTGCTCATTCGCCGGGCGAACGAGCCGCGGAAGGGAGAATGGTCGATCCCCGGAGGGAAGCTCGAACTGGGGGAAACGCTGGCCGAAGGCGTTCGCCGCGAATTGCGCGAGGAAACCGGGCTCGAAGTCGAAGTCGGCCAGCTGATCGAAGCATTCGAGCGTGTCTACCGCGACCCGGACGGAAGCACGCGCTTCCATTATGTAATTCTCGATTTTCTTTGCCGCGCCAGCTCGGACCGGCCGGCGGCGGGCGGCGATGCGTCGGAGCTGGCGCTGGCCGGCGAAGACGAGCTCGATCGTTTTGCGCTGAACGAGGCGGTCGAGCGCATTTTGCGCAAGGGGTTTGAAATGGCGCGCCAGGAAGGCTGATTTCCCGAGCGCCGCGTGCCGCCAGTGCGTATCGCGCGAGCCGGCGCGCGTTAACCGGCGACGGCTTCAGGGATGCGGCCGAAGCGGCGCTCGCGCCGGTGAAATTCCTCGAGTGCGGTCCGCAGGTCGCTGGTCTGGAATTCCGGCCACAGTTTCGGGGAGAAGAACAGTTCGGCGTAGGCCGATTCCCAGAGCAGGAAATCGCTGAGCCGCTGCTCGCCTCCGGTTCGAATCAGCAGATCGACGTCGGGAGACGGCTCCCCGCTGAAGCTGGCCTGGCCAAGCACCCGCGCAAATTCCCGGCGGGAAATTTCCAGGCTGGAAATCATCCGGCAGGCGGCGCGCAAAATGGCGTCCTGCGCCGAGTAATCGACGGCCAGGCGCAAGTGCAAACGGTGCCCGGCGGCGGTGAGTTTTTCGGCTATGCCCACCGCGCGGCGAAGTTCCGGGGGCAGGCGGTCGCGGCGCCCGATCACGTTCAAGCGCACCCCCGCCTGCTGGAAATAGCCAGCCTGATTTTCGAGGAATCGATCGAGCAATCCGAAAAGGCCGGACACTTCGGCCCGCGGGCGCTCCCAGTTGTCCGCCGAGAAGACGTAAAGGCTCAACGTGCCGATTCCCAAACCCGGCGCCGCTTCCACCATGCGGTGAACGGCTTCCACGCCCGCCTGATGTCCGGCGGTGCGCGGCAGACCGCGCGCGGCGGCCCAGCGCCCGTTGCCATCGGGGATCACGGCGACGTGCAGCAGCCGCGCGCCGCTGTCGGTGGCGCTGAAGGGGGAGTTGGTCGTCCGGATTGGGTTCATGGGTTGTATTCCTTCCCTCAGCTTTCCCGAGTCACGCGGATCAGGGCTTCCATATGGTCCAGATAGCGCACCAGCGCCCGCCGGCCAGCTCCGGTCAGCCGGTATACGGTCCTGGGCAGGCGCCCGGAAAACGATTTCAAACAGGAGACATATCCGGCTTCCTCGAGTTTCCTCGCGTGGACACTCAGATTTCCGTCGCTCACACGGAGCAGCCGCTTCAGATCTGCGAAGCTGAGAGAGCGGTTCACCGCCAATGCGCTGACGATCCCCAGCCTCGTTTGCTCGTGAATCAAGCGGTCGAACTCGAGAGGAATCTCGCCCGCTTCGCGGCTGATGGCACGCAAAGCGCGGGCTCGAAGATCGACCCTTGGCGGATCGTGTTCGGCGAGCGCCTTCTTAGCCACCGTACCTCCAGGCAATCAGAGCGCCAAAGATAATGTGCAATCCCCCGAAGCCCGCCGCCATGAACGGATCGCCCCAGGCGGCCGGGGAAAACAGCGCCACCGCGCCGAGCACGAGAAAACACAAACCCATCAGCGGAACGATCTCGATCGAAAACGCCCCTCCGGTCACCACCGCCGTTCCGTACAACACCAGCCATACGCCGGGCAGGATGGCGATGATTCCCTCCCGCCAAAGCACTGCCGTCAGCAACGCCCCGACCGCCAGCGGCGGCGTGAAGCCCAGTGCCAGGCGCCGGCCCGGACCGCTCAGCAAGGGCACGCCGGCCGATTTCGCCTTCCAGACCACCGACCAGACGCCGACCAGGGCCGCCAGGCCGGCTTCGGCCAGCCAGACGGCCAGCCAGGCGCCAGGGCCGGGCTGGCGGGAGGCAACGGCCGCGGCTCCCAGGGCCGTCAGCCCGACCACGATGCCGCCCCAGCCGGGAACGGCGGTAAAGGAGCCGGCTCGTTCGAGAGTGTCGCGGATATAGCGGAGCTGTTCGCGGGCGCGGGCATCGATGGGAATCGGGCTGGGGCGTTCTCGCGGCGAGCGTTCGGGGAAACTCATAGTTTCATCGTATGCCGCGGTTCTTTGTCGTCAAGTACTTTGTGTCGTAAAGAGAAAGTCCCCCGCCAGCCGCCCGGGACCCCTGGGTCGCGGCTCGCCCGATATAACCCGGTGAGATTTCCGAGGCATTTACACGAAAGCGGGTTGCCCCGGCGGGGGCAATCCTAACTGGGGCGGCGGGGATAGCGGCCGAGCAGGGCGTTCGAGCGAACCTTGACCAGGTCCCAAAACATGCGGAGGCTGTCGCGGCCCATGCGGACCTTGCTGGCCGGGTCGTGCGCCCAGCGAACCGGCACCTCGACGGCGGCCAGCCCGTGCCGGCGCGCCAGGAACAGCAACTCGGGATCGAAGCCGAAATCCTCGATCCGCTGCTGTTCGAAGATCACGCGGGCGCGCTTCATGCGGAACGCCTTGAATCCGCACTGGGTGTCGAGGAAACGGACGCCGGTCATCAGTTGGACCACGGCATTGAAGACGCGTCCGGCGGTCTCCCGGCCGGCGGATTGATGCGTTTCGATCAGGCGGCGATCGACGGCGCGGGAGCCGATGGCGACATCGGCCTCGTCGAGGGCCGACAGCAGTTTGTCGGCTTCCTCGATCGGGGCCGAAAGGTCGGCGTCGGTGAACAGGGCGATCCGGCCTTTCGCTTCGAGCATGCCGTGGCGCACGCTGTAACCCTTGCCGCGGTTGGTGCCGTTCGGAACCAGGCGCAACCCGTCGATTTCGTCCTGCCAGCGCGCCACGACGCCGGCCGTATCGTCGGTCGATCCGTCATCGACGACCAGGATCTCGATTTCCAGGCCGGATACCGCGCGCTTGCGCTCCACCCAGTCCCGGACGCGCTCGAGCGTGCGCGGCAGGCGCCTCGCCTCGTTGTAGGCGGGAATCACGATGGAAAGATCCGCAGGGCGTTTCATCCGGCGAGCAGCCGTCCCGAGCCATGGATTCCCGCCAGCGGGACGAAACGGCACCAATCGAGATGCTGCCGCTCGATCCGCCCGTGGCGCTTTTGGATGCGGATGAGTTCTTGATGTTGCCGGCCGCCAACCGGCATCACGAGCCGTCCCCCTTCGGCGAGCTGATCGATCAGGGGCGGAGGGGGAAAGGCCGCTGCGGCGGTCACCAGAATTTTGTGGAATGGGGCAGCCTCGGGCCAGCCGTTTCCACCGTCGCCTTGCCGCACGCGCACATTGCCGATGCCCAATTGCCTGAAGCGAATCCAGGCGGCTCTGGCCAGCTCCGGCCGGTATTCGATGGTAAAAACTTCGCTTGCCAGGCGGGCCAGCACGGCCGTTTGATAGCCGGAGCCGGTGCCGATTTCGAGCACGCGGTCGGTAACGGCCAGCGCCAGGGCTTCGGTCATCAGGCCCACGATCAACGGCTGGGAAATGGTCTGGCCGAGGCCGATCGGCAGTGGCTGGTCGCTATAGGCGGCATCGCGGCAAGTGGCGGGAACGAACTCGTGCCGGGGCACGGCGAGCATGGCGTCGAGCAGCCCGGGCGATCGAACACCCCGATCGCGCAACTGGCCTTGGACCATCCCTCGGCGCTGCTCGGCGAAGGCATCGGCGGCGTTTGCCATGCCGGCTGGGTCTAGCAGACACATAATTGCGCCATGCGGGGATTTTCCCGCAATCCGGCCAGCCGGTCCAGCCCGTCCCGGCGCTGGCGAGCGGGTTACTTGAAGCGGTGCTTGAACTCGACGTCGATGCCGAAGGTGCCGTTGATGTCGCGCAGGGCGACGACGGATATATTCCGGGTAACCGCGTACTCGATCTGGATCACCTGCTCGGCGTTCGAGGAGGCGTTGGTCGCGTAGGTGACGGTCAGATTCGGCGTAACCTGCTGTTCGATGGCGATCCGCGCGGCGGCGGTCGATCCCGTTGCGGTGGCCGCCTGATAGGGCTCGATTTGGAAACGGCTGATGCCGAACAGGCGCGCGATGCGGCCGCCGACTTCGCTTGACACCGCTTCGGAAAGCAGCGCCGTCGCGTTGAATTGGCTCGTCTGGCTGGCGGTGCGCAACTCGCTGGCCTCGCCCGTATAGCCGAGGGCCAACAGACTGATCACGTCGCTTTCCGGCAGCGGCGGATCGGAGCGGTAGGAAAGCCGCATCGAACTGACGGGGCCGGTCAAATCGACGGTGATTCCGTACTGCTGAATGGTGGTGGTGGCCTCGACGTTCATCACCGGATCGAGCACGAGCGGGTTGGCAAAGTTCATGTCGCCGCGGCTGAGCCGGTACGTGTTGCCGCGGAAGCTGACTCGGCCCGAGAGCAGATGGACGTGGCCGAGCACCGACGGGCGGTTCCAGGTTCCGCGAACGCGCACGTTCGCATCGGTTTCGATCCGCGCGCCGGTCCAGCTGAGTTGCGCGCCCGCTCCGGAAGTCACGTTGAAATCCAGCCGCAGGTTTTGCAGGAACGGCGAGCCGGTTTCGACGTTCGCCTGATGCGGGGCCATCATAAAGAGTCCCGCAATGTCGGGTCCGTTGGTCAGGAATAGGCGCCGCAGGGTTATCCGGCCGCCCAGATCGGCGCCTTTTGTGTTGCCGACCATGCGCGCGTCGGCATCGAGCAGCCAGCTGAGTCCTTCGGGCCAGCGCACGCGCACTTGGGAGGCGGCGATGTGGATGTTGTATTGGACGCGGGCCGCGCCCGGCGCGAAATTCACCGATCCGTCGAGCAGCAGCGAGCCCCCGCCCGCCTGGGCCTTGAGATTCGAGAAAGAGACATGGTCTCTCGAGAAGAGCAAGTCCCCGTTGACGGCGCTCAATCCGATGGGAATATCGCTATAGTTGAGGGCGGCGTTTTCCAGCCTCGCCCGGCCGTTGATGCGCGGCTGGCCAAAGGTTCCTAGGATCACGGCGTCCACCTGCGCGGCTCCCTGCGAGCGAATCGCGGGAACGAACCCGGCCAGCAGTTTCAGATTGAGCGATCCGGCGACGCGCAGATCGAGCGGTTGGTTGCGGTTGAAGCGCACCACTCCGTTCAACCGGAAGTTGCTGTCGATGCCCGTCAAAACAGCCTGCTCGACGCTCACCTCGGCTTTTCGGTACACCAGCCGCAACGGCCCCACGTTTTCGAGCTTCACGTCTTCGTAGGCCAACTCCAGCCGCGATACGTCGGCTTCGACCGCTAGGGTGTCCGGTTTGAGCAATTGCCCGGTCAAGCGGAAGTGGCCGTCGACCTGGCTGCGGCTGGTGAGGGCGGCCAGATGCAATCCCGCCTTGATAAAGGGATTGAGGTCGATCCCTCGAGCCGTCAACCGGCCCTCGATGGGATAATCGTCGGCCAGCGTTAGATCGACGCCGCCGCTCATCGTTCCATGCGCCAGTGAAGTTGCCAGCGTTACCCGCAACTGCTTCCCGTTCGAGTTCGCCTGGGCGCTCAGATCGCCAATCAGCTCCTCGCCAGCCCGAAAGCCCGTCACCTTCACCCTGCCGTTGCCCTGCGGCGCCCACGGCGGGCCGCTGCCGGTTAGACGGAAGTCGACGCTTCCCGCCAGTGGCAGGGAAGGCGACTGAAACGGATCGAGCTTGTCGAGCGGAAGAGCGCGTCCAAATAGGTCGAATTCGACGTTTCCACTCGAACGCTGGTAGGTGAGATCGCCGCCCAGGGTGCCCGGCCCGAACGTCGCATTCACTCCAGCCACGCGAACCAGATCCGGGTTGATTTGCAGGCGCCCGCTGGCCGTGGCAAAGCGGAAGCCCCCGGCTTGAAAATCAACGAAATGAAAATTGCCCGAAAATTCCGATGCCTGACGCGTTCCCCCGCCCCGAAATTCACCGCTCAGCAATCCGCGGACCGGATAGCGGGTGCCGGCCAGGCCCTGCAAGTCGTCGGTATCCGCGCCAGCCAGGTGCGCGGTAAAGCTCCAGGCGTTCTGCGGCAGGAAGGCCCAGTTGGTGAAGTCCAAGTGAAGCGAGATGGTGGCCAGGGATCTGCCGCGGCGGACTCGCATGTCGGTGAGGGTCAGACCGTCGGGCGAATAATCCGCCCCTCCCTCGATCTCCTTCCAATGCAGGCTGCCGTAGCTCGCTTGCCAGGCATGCACTTGTCCTGAGAAAAGGGGATGGGAAACGGGACCGGTCACGCTGCCCTGCCAGGTTGCCCGGCCGCTGACGGAAACCGGCTGCAGGTGGGTACCTCGAAGGTGATTGATCAAATCGTCCCAGTCGAGCAGGCGGTCGGCGGCCAGATCCGTTTTCATGTCCGAATCGCGCTCGCCGATGGTGCCTGCGAGCTTCAGCCGGGTGTGCGGGGTCGAGATATCGCCCTGGGCGAAAACGGTGTTGCGGGCCATGTGGTAGTTGTACTCGATGGAAGCGCTGGCGGGGATTTCGCCGGCCGGAGTTTGCGCCGGGGGCGTCCATTGCATCGTGCCGCGCGAAGCCATGTCGCGGAAGTCGGCCCGCCAGGTGGTGACCGAGTTGATTTGCACGTTCGATTCCCAATGCAAGGTCTGGACCGGGAAATCGCTGTTCTGGACGGCGGCGAGCAATTGCGCCAGGCTGACTTTGTGCGAGTCGGTGATGGCGGTGAAATCGAGTGTTCGCATATCCATGTGGACGCGCCCGGTGAACTCGCCGCCCATGGCCCAGGCCTGGAAATCGGGGATCTCCACCCGGCGCGGATCGGCCACCAGCGTGCCCCGCGATCTCATCCCCGAGGCGTGATACCACTTGTAACCGATCGAGATGTCTTGCGCCGAGTAGTAACCGCGCAAACTCCATGCGCCGGGCGCGTATCGGAGATCCCCGGTCGATTCGATGATTCCGGTCGGGGTATGCGGCTTGCGCAGCAGGGTTCGCACGTCACCCAGATTCAAGCGCACGCGGAAGTGCAACTCGGCCCTCGGTTGCGTCCAAGCCGGCCAGTCGGCGTGCGCTTCGATGCTCGAGTGCGGCAGCTCCCAGCGAAACTGGTCGAGCGATCCGCCCCGGCGCCCGATCGTGAATTGCGCCGACCAGTTCGAACGGAACGGCACCCACCGCTGCGCGGCAATCCGCATCTCGCGCCAGCCGATCTGGCCGCGGTAGAGGTCTCGGCCGGGCCCGGCCGAGGAATAGTCCATTCGGAATGTGAAGCGTCCGCCGCCGGCCGTGAGCGGAATCTTGCGGTCATTCAAGCAAATCAGGGCGTCCTCGATACGAAGGTGGTCGATCGTGACGGCGAAAAGCGGCTGCGGCCAGGGCCGGGAGGGTCCGCGGCGAGCGGGAACCGGAACGTTCGAATGGCCGCTTTTGTCAATGCGGATATCGATCTGCGGCCGCTCGAGCGTCACGTTCCCCAGGATCACCTTTCGTTCGAGCAGTGCGCGCCAATCGACGCCTACCGTGACGCGATCGATGTGGAGAAAGGGCGGCTGGCCGGCAGTTTCGCGCCCGTGGAGGGTGAACCGGTCCAGTTCGACGCGGAAAGGGAAAAGGCTGAGGTGAAATCCGCCCAGGTCGACCTTGCCGCCCGTGGCCTTCTCCACCTGGCGGACCAGTTCCACGCGCGCCCACCGCGTGATCCGCCCCGTTTTCCACAACACCACCGTCGTGGCCGCCAGCGCCGCGATCAATACCAGCGCTGCGGCAACCCACTTCCCGATCTTGCGCCAACGCACTTTCATTCCGGCGAATTCGACGCGCTCTCGACGGGCTCGACTCTCCACCGCTGCCGCATTTGATCGAGCCAGCGCCCGGCCCGTTCACTGATTCCCCGCTCGATCAGCACGTTGCGAACCTGGTCGGCAACGCTTTCGATCGGGGGCACGCTATGGCCGGCTTTTCTCAGTTCCGGCGCCAGGGTTTTCCGGTAGTAATCCTCGATTTCCCGCTCGTCGACCTGCACCTCGGGCCGGAACTTGTAATCGAGGTAGCGACTGAGAAAGATCTCCCGATCGAGCAGTTGGCGCGCCTCGCTGTCGGTCAGGCCGGCGCGTTTCAGGCGTTTCTCGAACGCCGCGGCCGACCCGAACCGTTTTTCCAGACGGGCGAAGGCGCGCTGAACGTCCCGGGCGCTGGGCGCCTGGAAGCCGCTCAGGGATGCTTCGTGATTGACGATCCATTGCTCGGCGAGCTCGTGCATGCGCTGGGCGGCGCTCTGCTGCTTGCCGTCGACCAGTTGCTGAAAGCGGCCGAGTTCGGCGATTTGGCTCTCGGTGATCACGCCGTCTCCGATCCGCGCGACGATGCGGTCGACCACCTGCTGCGCGGCCGCCGTCGGCGCCAGCCACAAAGCCACGAGCAGAATCCCGATGCTTCTTTTCATTAGAACTAGAACTCCGATCCGATGTTGAAAAAGAACTGGAAGCGCGGCAACCGCGAAAGCTCCGTGCCGTTCGTGCACCCCGGCGTAGCCGCCGTGCACGAGAATTGAAACTGCGCCGGATTCAGCTGAAAGCCGACGTCGAAGCTGACCGGTCCGACCGGAGTCGCGTAGCGAAGTCCGAAGCCGACGGTGTGTGAAAAGTAGTTCAAATCGGTCGGCGAGGACGGCGACGAAGCGAACGTGACGCTGCTGAGCTGGCTGAAAACGTTGCCGGCATCGTAGAACAGCGCTCCGCCCAGGGCATTGCCCACAAACGGCAGCCTCAGCGGGAAACGCAGCTCCTGGTTGAAAATCATCTCCACCAGCCCGCCCACCGGGAATCCCGTGACCGGATCGCGCGGGCCCGCCTGGTTGAGGCCGAATCCGCGAAGGCTGTTGCCGCCGCCGGCGAAGAAGCGTTCCGGCAGAGGGATGTTGTCGGCGATTGTACCGTTGAATGGCTCCTCGATGCCGAAGCGCGTCGAGCGCGCGAAAACCAGTACGTGCGCGAACGGGGTATAGGTCGAGTTCTGAAAGAAGATCCGGGCAAAATTGGCGCTCGATCCGAGCCGGTCGGAATAGATGCTGAAGTCGGCGGTGTTGAAGCTGCCGCCGGTGGGGTTGGCGGGATTGTCGCGCCGGTCGCGAATCCAGGTAAATCCCAGGCCGGCGACGCGCGTCGGCTGGCTGAAGAGAGGGATTTGTTCGGGGTTGACGTGCAGCGAGGCGGCGTCGACCAGAACGTGGCGGAAGGTGTACCGGTAAAGAAAGGAGGTGCTGCGCGAGTAGTTCTGCACGACCTCGATCGTACCTTCGTAGCGCGTGCCGGTGTAGGTATTCACGTTGCGCACTTTATTGGCGAGGCCGCTCAGCACGAGACTGAATTTCGGGTTCGTCAGCAGGTTGGGAATCTGGTAGCTCAGCAGACCGCTGTATTGCAAGGTGCTGGCGCGCACTTTGATGGAGGCGGTTTGCGCGCGGCCGAGCACGTTCAGCCGGGTCAGATTGAAGATCACGAGCGGGCTGATGTCGAATGCCGTGCCGGTCGCGCTCGACGTGCTGGCCAGCCGTTGCGCTTCGACCCCGCCGCCGTATCCGAGCGTGTAGCGGTCGCCTTCGGTCGTATTGATCAGCACGTCCTTTTTCTGTGTCGAGCCCGAAGGATCCTTGGTGGCGATGTCCACGCGATTGAAAATCCCCAGATTGTAAAGGTGGTCCTGCGTGGCGACGATGTCGGCTTCGCGCAGAGGCCGGCCCGGGGTGATTTGCACTTTGCGGCGAATCACGCCCGGCCGCGTGTGCCGGTAGCCGAGCAGCAACACCCGGTTGACGCGCACGGGCGAGCCTTCGGTGATCTCATAGGTCAGGGCCACGCGGTTCGGCCCCGCGTCTTTCGCTTCGTATTGAAAGCTGGCCTGCGGGAAGCCGCGGTTGTAGTAGAGCGCCAGGATATTGTCCCGGTCGTTCGAGACGTTGGCTTGGGAATACGGCTGGCCGGCGGTGGAATTGACCACGCTCAGCAGCTCTTCGGAGGGAATCGAGTGGTTGCCTTCGATCCGGATCGAAGCGACCCGCGATTGAGGCCCCTCCTGGATATCGAAGCGCACGAACAGGTCGTTCCGGCGGCCGCCATAGTTTTCGAGGGTATGGGCTTTCACCGAAACGTCGCGAAATCCATTGGCCATGTAGAGCGCGCGAATCGAATCCAGATCGTTTTGCAACAGTTTCGGGCTGAACCGCCCGGGTGATAGGAAAGCGGCCGGTTGGATGTTCAGCCGGCTGGCCAGCAACTTGTTGCTGAAATAATGATTGCCCTGGAAGCCCACTCCGATCAACCGGCTCTTGGCTCCCTGCTGCACGTCGTAGACGATCGTTTCCCGGTTTTGCTGTTTCTCATCCTGGATCTGGTACTCCACGTGGCTGTTGAAATAGCCCTTGCGCTCGAAATAGTCGAGCAGGTTGCGCCGCCCCTCTTCGAGCAGGTCCGGGTCCACGGCGCCTTCCTGGTAGATCGGGATCAATTTCCGAATCCGTTTCCCGCTGACGCGCGCTCCTTCGACCGTCAGCCGAACCTCCGGTCCGGCCGATACACGGATCGTGAGCGGCAAGCTGCGGAGTTTGGCGTTGTATTCGCCGCGCACGGCGGTAACCCGGGCGGTGAGGAAGTTCCGCTTGGATAGGAACTGCTGCAACCGGTTGATTGCATTGGTGATCCGATCCGAAGTCACCCGGGTGCCCGGTGACAGCTTGCTCCGTTTGAGTAGTTCGCTGTCGGTGAAACGCGACTGATTTTCGAAACGGATCGCTCCCAGACGGGCGCGCGGGCCCGCCGTCACGACGACGGTAATGTTCATCAACTGGGTTTGCGGGTCGCGATCGAGTTCGATATTCAATAGGGCCTCGTAACAGCCTTCGTCGCCGAGTGTCTGCTTGAGCCGATCGAGGGCTTCTTTGAGGGATTTCTGGTCGAACCTTTCGCCCAGGCGGAGCTCGAGCGCCGCCAGCGCCTGCGGTTCATTGGGCGGCGGGTTGAGCCCCTCCACCCTTACATTGCCGATGAAATAGCCGGGCTCGACCACGAAATCGATGCGCACACCCCCAGGCTCGCGAGTGGCGACGGTGTGAATGTTTGCGTAGAGGCCCGTGGCGAAAAGTTTCTCGATCGCGGCCCGTTCGGTTTCGACCCGGTACGGCTTGCCGGCGACCAGGGGCAAGTTGGCGGGGTTCTGCTCGACGACCTGGCCCTTTACGGTGACAATGCGAACCGCCGTCACCGTCTGCCCGTCAAACGAGGCTTGTCGCACCGCGCCGGTCAAGGGTATGCCAAACGCCAGCGCCCCCAGCGCCGCGAGAGCCCTCAGTAATACCGCCGGCTTGATTCCCCTCACGCGTAAAACCTAGAACTCCATATAGGCAGTCAAAAATATAAGGTTAGCACAGGCCTGTTACCGGCCGCCGGGCCCTTCGCGTTAAGCTAGGAAATAGCGTTGCGGCCCTGGCAATCGGCGGTCCGTGGCGCCCGAAAAGGAACCATGGATCCGGATACCTTCGAACGCTATTCCCGCCAGATCCTCTTTGCCGGCATCGGCGAGGAGGGCCAGCAGAAACTGCTCGACGCTTCAGCGGTCGTGGTCGGCTGCGGCGCCTTGGGCAGCGCCGCCGCCGGCATGATGGCGCGCTCGGGCGTCGGGCGGCTCAGGATCATCGACCGTGATTTCGTCGAGTTTTCGAATCTTCAGCGCCAAACCCTTTTCGATGAGTCCGACGCCCGCCAAAGCCTGCCGAAGGCGGTCGCAGCGGAAAGCAAGCTGCGCGCGGTGAATTCTCGCCTGTCGGTCGAGGGCGTCGTTGCCGATCTGGTTCCCGAGAACGCTCTCGATCTGCTTTCCGGATATTCCATCATTCTCGACGGCACCGACAATTTCGAGACGCGCTTCTTAATCAACGACGCCGCGGTTCGCCTCGGCGTTCCATGGATTTATGGGGCCGTGGTGGCCGGCTACGGCGTGACGATGGCGATCGATCCCGGCCGCAGCGCCTGCCTGGCCTGCCTCGTCGACGGCTCCTCGGGAACCGGACTCGAAGAGACCTGCGATACCGCCGGCGTCCTCAATCCGGCCGCCGCCGTCGTCGCCGCCCTCGAAGTGGCCGCGGCCCTGCGGCAAATCGTGGGCGCCGAATCGGCGAGCGGTTGTCTGATCGCGGCCGACGTATGGACGGGCCGGTTCCAGTCGCTTTCGGTTCGCCGCGACCCCGATTGCCGCGTCTGCGCTCGCGGCGAACTGCGGCACCTCGAAGGCCAGGCGCAGCCGCACATCACCATGTGCGGCCGAGATTCCGTCCAAATTCACCAGAGGCGGCGGCAGCTCGATCTCGCCGCGCTCGGCCGCCGTCTCGCGCGTTTGGCCGGCCCGGTTTCCGGCAATGCCTATCTGCTCCGATTCCGTGTTTCGCCATACGAGGTCACCGTCTTTGCCGATGGCCGCGCCATCATCAAGGGAACCCAGGATCCAGCCGTGGCCCGTTCGCTGTACGCACGCTACGTCGGCGCGTGAAAGCCGGCCCGGCGCCCCGGCGCCGGGCCAACGGAATATTTGGTATCATCCAAAACGATAGCTGCGATGCCAGGGGAAAACGCCGGCACCGCGCCGAACGCGCACAAAACCACCCTTGAGCCGAGTGCTCATCATCGAGGACGACCGGGACATCATCGAGCTGGTCCGCTATAACCTGGAGAAAGAGGGATTCCAGGTCGCGGCGACCGGTGACGGAATGTCCGGGCTCGCGCAAATCCAGAAGTCGCCGCCCGATCTGCTTTTGCTCGATCTGATGCTGCCGAAACTGACGGGCCTCGAGATCTGCAAGGCTGTGCGCCGCAACGAGTCGCTGAACCGTCTGCCGATTCTGATCCTCAGCGCGCGGGGCGAGGAGGCCGACCGTGTGATCGGGCTCGAACTGGGCGCCGATGACTACGTCACCAAGCCCTTCAGCCCGCGCGAACTGGTGGCGCGCGTAAAAGCCTTGCTGCGGCGCGTGCAGCCCGCCGACGGACAGGAAAAGCCGATCGAGGCGGGCTTGCTGCGAATCGATCCCGCTTCCTATTGCGTGACGCGCGATGGCGATCCGCTCCCTTTGAGCACGCTCGAATTCCGTCTGCTTTTTTACCTGGCGTCGCGGCCGAATCGCGTTTTTTCCCGTGACCACCTGCTCGACGCCGTCTGGGGAACGGGACGCTTCGTCACCCCGCGCAGCGTGGACGTCTATATTCGCCGGCTCCGCGAAAAGATCGAAACCGATCCGGAATCGCCGGCGCACCTGAAAACGGTCCGGGGCGCCGGCTACCTCTTCGAAACACGTGCGCGCTAGTCTCTTTGGCAAAGGGGGGCTGACGTATCCGATCCTTCCGCTGGCCGTTCACCCGGCCGCCTCGTTCGTTTTCCCGGTGAGGGCGACGCAAGGCTGGTTGCTGGCCGCGTTGTTTCTCGTGCTAATCGCCGGTGTCGCCCTCGCGGTTGGATTTTCCCGCCGGTTTTCCCTGCGGGTGAAACGGCTGAAGGATTTTGCGCGGCGCATGGGCGCCGGTGATTTTCGCCCGCTTCCCCCCGAAGCCGCCCGCGATGAATTGGCGGATCTGGCCGATACGCTGAATGTCGCCGCGGCGGACCTGCAGGCCAGATTCAACTCTCTGAACGTGCAAAGCAACCGCTCCGCGGCGATTCTGCGGGATATGGTCGAGGGAGTGGCGGTCATCGACGCCGGCGAACATTTGGTCTACTGCAACGGCGCCTTCGCCGAGGTCGCCGGCATGCGGGCCGAGCAGGCCGAAGGCCGCCCGATTCTGGAGGTGATCCGTGAGCCGCAGATTCTGGAACTGGTGCGGGGAGCGATTGGCGGAGAGGAAGATTTACGGGGTGAAATCCAGGTGGGTGGGGGCCGCCGGCGCGTTTTTGCATTGACGGTTTCACCGGTCTCGACTGCCGGGCAGCAGTCTGGCATGGCTCGCTCTTCCGGGCGGATGGGCGCCGTGGTGGTGTTGCACGAAATCAGCGAACTGCGCCGTTTGGAGCAGGTGCGCAAGGATTTTGTCGCCAACGTTTCCCATGAACTGAAGACGCCGCTCACTTCGATCCAGGGATTCGCCGAAACCCTCCTGGCCGGCGCCCTGGACGATCCCGAGCACAGCCGCCGCTTCGTCGAAATCATCCGCAATCATGCCCTGCGCCTCAGCCGGCTCACCGACGATCTCCTCAAACTCTCTCGTATCGAAGCGGGGAAGCTGGACCTGGAATTTCAGCCGGTTTCCCTGGCCAACCTGATCGAAGCCGCCGTGGAAGCGACATCGCCGCGGGCCGAGGCCGGCCGGCTTTCGCTCACCCTCGATTGCCCGCCCGATCTTCCCTGCGTTCAAGCCGATCCCAATCTGTTGCGCGAGGTTCTGCAAAACTTACTGGACAACGCCGTCCAATACACGCCCGCCGGCGGCCGCATTGAAGTCAGCGCGGTTCTATCGGAGGGTTCGGCCCTGGTCACCGTTGCCGATACCGGCATCGGGATCCCCGAAGCCGAACAGGAACGGATTTTCGAGCGCTTCTACCGCCTCGACCCGGCACGCTCGCGCGAAATGGGCTCGACGGGTCTCGGTCTGGCGATCGCCAGACACATCGTCGAAGCCCACGGTGGCCACATCGGCGTTGAAAGCTCCGTCGGCCGGGGCTCGAAGTTCCGCTTCTCGATTCCGCTGGTTTCCTGACCCCTTCCGCGGTTGCGCCGCCACTGCTGTCACCCGGTTGTCTTCGAGAATTTACATCGCCGTCACGCCCGTGCAACGCGGGGGTGGCAAACTGCCATTAGTGGTGTTGGATTGGCCGCGGCTTCCCAAAATCAAAGGAAGCAGGAATCGAGCGGCAGGGAGAAGGAAAATGGCGCCTATCTCGGCCAGTTCCCAAAGCGTCCATCAGACGGCGCTCGAAAACTACCTAATTTCGATGGCTCGCGCCGTCGAACACTCGATCAACGTGGCCGTCGACGCGCTGCTCGGCCGGGATGAAAAGAAGGCCAGCTCGGTCTTCCTGATCGAGCCGCGCATCAACGAGATGGAAATCATCATCGACGACCACTCCGTCCGCTTGCTGCGCGAAGGCAACCTGGACCAGGAAGAGGTTCGCCACATCGTCGCCACGCTCAAGATCACCAATGATCTCGAACGGATGGGAGATCTGGCCGTAAATATCGGCGAGCGCGTGATCGCCCTGTCGCAAATGTCTCCCGTCGAGCCGCCATCCGAGCTGGAACCGATGAGCGTTTCGGTTCGTTCGATGGTCGGCCGCAGCCTGGGCTCCCTGATCTATCGCAACCTTACCTTGGCGTACGAGGTGCTCGAAAGCGAAGAGACTGTGGATACCTTCCGCGACCAGGCTTTCGAGCGCTTGATGGGGGCTATACGCAACGATGCCTCCCTGGTTGGCCCGTACGTCCAGTTCCTTCTGGCCTCGAGACACCTGGAGCGTATCGCCGATCACACCACGAACATCGCCGAGGATGTCGTCTTCTGGCTGCGCGGGCTCGATATCCGCCACGGGCGGATCAAGAACCCGGATGCCCCGGTGCCCTCTCGTTCTCATCCTGGCCAAGGGTTGTAACAGAATATTCACCTTCCTCTTACGGGCTGTTTATCCTCGCCAGGCACAATCCATACACCGTTGGAGCCGAACTTGAGATTGGCTGGCCTGAAGTATGCCTCGATCTCCGGCTCGGAGCCGCTCCGAGTGCCGGCGTTGCCCCCGTCGGCCCTCGGCGCCTCCGCGGTGCGGGCAGCCCCTTGCATGCGTCGTTGCGTAAACTGTTTATATTCATGGCGGGGCATCAAGCCGGAATTCTGAAGGAGGAACACACATAATGCGAAGCATTCCAATTCTGCTGCTGATTCTAACGCTGGCTTCGGCCGCGCCGGTCTTCGCCGGATCTGGCGAGGGTAAAGACCAGCCGGCGGCGAACGAAAGCAAGGCGGCCGGCGCTGCGGCTCCGAAAGGCGCGGCCAAGAGCGCTGCGGCGGCCATGCCGGACCGGGCGGCCATCGCGTCGGAGCTGACGCGCATGCAGCAGATGATCGAAGAACAGGCTCAGGAGTTGGCGGCTCAGCGCAAGCAGATCGAAGCATTAGAGCGCCGGATCGACCCAAATGGCACGGCGACTGCCTCCCTAGCGGCATCCACTGCCGTCCCTGCGAAGAACTCGCTTTCGTCCGCATCTGAGGCCGCAACGCCGCCCGCGGTCGAATCGGCGAACGACGCGGCTGCTGGCTCCGAGCACGCCGTTGCGTCGCTGGCCAACCTCACCGAGCCGCTGCCGAAGATGCAGGAAGGCACGCCGGTCGGAGTGTCCCCGCTCCAATTCCATATCGGCAGTGCCTACATCACGCCGATTGGATTCATGGACCTCACGGGCGTTGTCCGCAGCGTGAATGGCGGCAGCGGCATTGGGACCAATTTCGCCGGCATCCCGTACGGAACCGCCTCCAACTACCAGAACAACCTCTCGGAGTTCCGCATGAGCATGCAGAACTCCCGCATCGGGTTCCGCATCGATGCGAATGTCGCGGGCGGCCATGTGATCGGCTACGAGGAATCGGACTTCCTCGGTGCTGCTCCGTCTAACGTGGCGGTCAGCAGCAACAGCAACACCTTCCGCTCCCGTTTGTTCTGGGTCGATTTCCGCAAAGGGGCATGGGAATTTCTCGGTGGGCAGACGTGGACCCTCGCAACTCCGAACCGACACGGCGTCTCACCGTTGCCCGGCGACGTCTTCTTCTCCGACGACTTCGATACGAACTACCAACTCGGTGACGTTTGGGGAAGGATTCCCGAATTTCGCGTGGCCTACCACTTCCCGCAGGACAAAGCGGCGTTCGCGGTTGCCATAGATTCGCCCGATCAGTACATGGGCGGCACGAATGGCTCAACCACAGTCACGCTTCCCGCATGCTGCTCCTACTACGCTAACGGCGAGATCAATGCCGGCGGCGGCAGTCTCGGCCCTCCGAATCGCGGCCCAGATATCATCGCCAAGTTCGTCGTTGATCCTTCGAAGCGGTTCCACGGCGAAATCGGCGGCATCGCTCGCTTCTTCCAGACCTACAACCAAACAACGCTTACGACCTTTTCCGCCACGGGCGGCGCAGGCTTTGTCAACCTCGATGTCGGCATCTTTGGCGCTCTCCGCGTCATTACGCATAACTATTGGAGTGACGGCGGTGGCCGGTACATCTTCGGCCAGGCCCCCGACCTTGTCGTGCGAGCCTATGGGAGCCCGTCGCTCGTGCACTCCGGCTCGACCGTCGATGGCTTCGAGTACACCCACGGCAACGACACCATATCCGCCTACTACGGCTTGGTGTATATCTCTCGCAACGTCACGCTCGACACTAGCGGCTGCCCAATCGGCTGGGGCTACTACCCAACGACCACGCCTGCATGCGCGGGATCGTCTAGCGGTCAGAATCGCAATATCCAGGAGGGCACGATCAACTACAGCCACACCTTCTGGAAGAGCCCCAGGTACGGTGCGCTGACCACGTACTTTCAGTACTCCTACCTGACTCGCAAGCCCTGGTACGTCGCTCCCGGCGCGCCGCACAGCGCCAATGCCAGCATGGGCTGGTTCGACTTGCGCTACACGCTGCCCGGGTCGGCGCCCACGCTTGGAAAAAACTGATCCGACCGCAGCGACCTATCGGTCCGGTGCGGGACTACGCCCGCACCAGGACCCCCGATTTCTCGAGAGGCCACTTATGCAGCTAAGCTTTCAACCAGCAAGACGCGTGACCGTCCCGAACTCAAGCCCTGCTTTGAGCATGAGTTGCGACCCCAGTTGCCCCATAAATATTGGCGGTTCGCTCTGGATAGCAAGAACATCCTGTACTTTCACAGCCAGTTCACTTTCCCGGCTTCCGAGATCGCTACTTTCAGCCCCAGCCTGGCGTCCGAATACCCGAGCGGCATTCCCAACGCCGTTCCGGCCAACACCAACGAGGTCTCTTTCAACATATTGTTCAGCTTCTAGCGGCAACGCCCGGGCTTCGGGGCGGAAAGCGGCGCTCGCTTCCCGCCCCGAAGCCCTCTTGCTTCCCCCGGCCCATACGTTTCCCTCCTATGAGCAAGGGCAATTCGATATTCGGCATCTCTCGGCCGTGCGTTAACACGGCTGTAACAATTCAGCGGCAAAATGGAATGGTGGGGCTCGTTGTGACGAATCCGGCCGCCAGATACCCGCTGCCGGGCCAAGCGGCGCAAGCGGAGTGCTGAGGGATGGCCTCGCCAAGCATGGAAAAGACACCGACGGTAAAGACCGCCGTTCGCAATAGCACCCCGTCCACGGGCAATCTGTCACTTCCCTCCCGGATCGAGGTCGAGCACCTCAACTTCTACTACGGTTCCCACCAGGCGCTCTTCGACGTCAACCTGCGGTTCCCCGCGAACCGGATCACGGCTCTCATCGGCCCCTCCGGCTGTGGCAAGTCCACCTGCCTGCGCACGTTCAACCGGATATACGAGACGCAGCCGCGCACGCGCGTCGAAGGAACCGTGCTGCTGGACGGCCAGAGCATCTTTGACATGGATCTGATGGGCCTGCGGCGGCGCGTGGGCATGGTATTCCAGAGGCCGAATCCCTTTCCCAAGTCGGTCTTCGATAACGTCGCCTACGGCCTGCGAATCAACGGCTACAGCGGCAAGCTCTCGGAGGCCGTCGAGCGAAGCCTGCGCCGGGCGGCGGTTTGGGACGAGGTGAAGGACTGCTTGCAAAAGTCCGCCTACGCGTTTTCGGGCGGGCAGCAGCAGCGGCTGTGCATTGCCCGCGCCCTGGCGGTCAATCCGGAGGTGCTGCTGCTCGACGAGCCGGCCTCGGCCCTGGATCCGATTTCCACCGCGAAGATCGAGGAGTTGCTCTTCGAGTTGAAGGAAACCTGCACGGTGGTCATCGTCACTCACAACATGCAGCAGGCCGCCCGCGTGAGCGAGTTCTGCGCCTTCCTGCTCGACGGCCGCTTGGTCGAGTACAATCTGACATCGACGTTATTCACCAAACCCTCCGACCCGCGCACCGAGGCTTACATCACCGGCCGGTTTGGCTAGGAGGTCCCCGTGGAAAGAAGACATTTCGAACAGGAGCTCGAGGAGCTCAAGCAGCGCCTGCTCTGGATGGCGGGACTGGCGGAGAAGTCGGTCCACCAGGCCGTTCAGGCCTTGTTTGAGGAAAAAGAGGATATCGCCAAGCGCGTTCTCGAGGAAGAGAGCGCCATCAACGAGCTGCAAATCGAAATCGACGACCGTGTCATGAGCCTGCTGGCCCTCCAGCAGCCGATGGCCGCCGATCTCCGTTTCATTCTTTCCGTTTCCCGCATCAATAGCGACCTCGAGCGGATCGGCGACCAAGCCGTCAACATCGCCCAGTCCGTTCTCCGCATCCTTCGTCATCCCCAGGTGAAGCCTTACGTCGATATACCCCGCATGAGCGCGCTGGTCGAAGGCATGGTCCGCGACAGCCTCAACGCCGTCGTCCAGCGGAATGCCGAACTGGCCCGCTCGGTCCTGGTCCGCGACGACGAAGTCGATCACTTCCGCGACCAGATCTTTCGCGAACTGCTCACGTACATGATGGAAAATGCCGCGGTCATTTTCCCCGCCTTCGAGCTGATTCTGGTCGCCAAGAATCTCGAACGCATCGGCGATCACGCCACCAATATCGCCGAGGACGTGATCTACATGGTCGCCGGCCAGGACGTCCGCCATATGGCCGCCGATCACCACTGACCGGCAAGCCCGCGCGCTGCCCGGGCGGGGGCAGACGCGGAACGCCTTATTTTGCGCGGTTGGGAGGGTGCATGGCCGGATGCCGACGGCTCGGATGCAAATCCGGTCCGCACCGCTCTGGGCCGGGCCCGCGGATGTGTCGCCGACATTACACGAAACTGTAATGTAGCCGTCACAATCGGCTGGTAGGCTGATTGCGTTGCGGAGAGCAAATGCCTTTCTCTCGCATGCGCCTGCACTCCATTTCAACCGAACCAAGGAGGATATCTTGTCGCTTTTCCCGAATACCGATTCTGGCCCGAGGGGCCGCTCGTTCCGGATGGGCGCCGTCCTCGCCCTGGCACTGGCCGCCAGCGTGGCGATCGGCGCCGGCACCGGCCTGGCCCGGGGAACGGTCAACATTCTCGAAACCGGGTCGAGCTTGCTCTATCCGCTGTTCAATATATGGGTTCCCGCCTACACGAAGCTTAATCCGGGCGTGAGAATCACGCCGCAGTCCACCGGCAGCGGAACGGGCATCGCCCAGTCGGTCGCGGGTATCGCGCAAATCGGCGCCTCCGACGCTTACTTGAGCAACGCGATGATGAGGCTGCACCCCGGCATGTTGAACATTCCCTTGTGCATCTCCATGCAGATGGTGAATTACAACCTTCCCGGCCTGAACCGGCGGCATTTGAAGCTGAGCGGTCCGGTGCTGGCGGCCATCTACGAGGGCAAGATCCGCAACTGGGACGACGCCCGGATCAAGGCGCTCAACCCCGGAGTGAATCTGCCGAATCACACCATCATCCCGGTGCACCGCTCCGACGGCAGCGGCGATACGTTCATCTTCACCCAATATCTCGCCTTCAGCACGACGGATTGGGCCCGCAGCATCAGCTACGGCACCACGGTAAGCTGGCCGGCGGTTTCCGGCGGGCTCGGCGCCGAAGGCAATCCCGGCATGGTGACCGCGATTCAGGACAATTCCTATTCGGTTGCCTATATCGGGACCAGTTTCGAGAACGCGATCGAGAAGGCCGGGCTGGGCATCGCCATGCTGAAGAACCGGGACGGGAATTTCGTCTTGCCGAGCGTGGCAACGGCCAAAGCGGCGGCGGCGCAAATGGTGGGGAAGACGCCCCAGGACGAGCGCATCAGCCTGATTTTCGCGCCTGGCCACGAATCCTACCCGATCATCAATTACGAATACGCCCTCGTGAACCGGCGCCAGCCCTCGGCCGAAATGGCGGCGGCGTTGCGCAAGTTTTTCACTTGGGCGATCAGCCCGAGCGGCGGCAATGCGCCTCATTTCATGGAAGCGGTGCATTTCGTTCCGCTCCCGGCCCCGGTCGCCAAACTCAGCGCGGCCCAGATCGCTCAGATCCAGTAACACGGGACGATCTCGATTTCCGCGCCCCTGGCCCGCCGGCCCGCTCGCTGCCGGCGGGCCGGGGGATTTTCGTCTTCTACGGGAAACGAAAACCGGGCTTTCCCGTCGGCGTCATGATTTATGATTCTTGAGCCGATTCGTTCGGCCGGGAAATGGGGACGATGAATTTCCGCAGGCTCACGGCCCTGCTCGCCATCGTTGCGGCGGGAACCCTTGTCGTGATCGTCGCCTTTCTGATGATCTACGCGTGGCCGGCGGTGCGCCTGAACGGTCTTGGCTTCCTGTGGCAGAACACCTGGAACCTCGGCAGCCTCTACGCCGATCCGATCACCTTTCACGGCCAGCAGATTCTGCCGGGCGCCCATTACGGCATCCTCTTCCTGATCGTCGGAACGCTGCTCAGCACCTTGATCGCCCTGCTGATCGCCGTTCCCGTGGGGGTGGGTTCGGCGATGTTCCTGGCCGAAGGCGTGCCGCATTTTCTGCGGTCCTGGGTTTCCTTTTTTGTCGAGCTGCTGGCGGCGATCCCGAGCGTCGTCTACGGGCTCTGGGGTTACGTGGTGGTGATTCCGTTTCTTGGACATCACGTCTTCCCGTTCATGGTGAAATGGCTCGGCTTCATTCCCTTTTTCGGAGGGCCGTCGGGCAGCGGCTACGGACTGCTGACCGCCGGCTTCGTGCTCTTTTTGATGATCGTGCCCCTGATCACGGCGACGTTGCGCGATGCCCTGGTCAGCCAGCCGGTTTTTCTTCGCGAGGGAGCGGTGGCGCTTGGCGCGAGCCGCTTCGAGACCCTCCGGACGGTGTTGCTGCCGGCGACGCGCCGCGTGCTGATCGGCTCGAGCATCCTGGCCACCGGCCGCGCGCTCGGCGAAACCATGGCCGTACTCATGGTGAGCGGCAATGCGCTGAACTACCTGCCCGGCAATATCTACACGCCGATTTCGACCATGGCTTCCTTCATCGTTTCGCAGCTGGATAGCGCGCTCGAGGACCCGACGGGGATGGCCGTGCGTTCGCTTGCCGAGGTGGCCCTGGTGCTTTGCGTGATTTCCATCATTGTGAACGGTTTCGCCCGCGTCCTGCTCTACTACGAAGGGCGCCAGACGAAGGCGGCCTGATGAGCCTGACGAGTGTGACGGCCGCGCAGATCGGGGCAGGCGGCTCGGCCTTGCGCCGCCGCCTGTTCGACTATCTGGGGTGGGGTTTGTGCGGGCTGGCCTTCTTCCTGCTGGGCAGCGCCACGGTCTGGATTCTGGTGGTGGTTTTCCTGCGGGGCTTGAGCGCGCTCACGCCCGCGGTCCTGACCCAGGTGACGGTGGGATACGGCGGCGGGCTTCTCAATGCCATCGAGGGTACGGTGGTGCTGGCCGTCGGCGGCATCCTGCTGGCCATTCCACCGGGGCTCGCGGCGGGCATCTATCTTTCGGAATTCGGCCAGGGCCGTCTGGCCCCGGTGATCCGATTCCTGGTCGATGTCCTGGTGGGAGTGCCCTCGATCGTGATCGGATACTTCGGCTACGTCACCATGGTGGTCGATCTCGGGTGGCAATTTTCGGTCGCGGCCGGCAGTGTCGCTCTCGCGATCATCGCGCTCCCCTATATTTGCCGCACCAGCGAGATGGCGCTTCGCCAGGTGCCCCGGAATATGCGCGAGGGAGCCTATGCCCTGGGGGCCGGCGACGGCCGGGTAGCCCTGGGCATCTGCGTGCCCATGGCGCTGCCCGCCATTCTCACCGGCATTTTGCTCGCTCTGGCCATCGCGGTCGGCGAGACGGCGCCGTTGATCTATACGGCCGGCTGGTCCAACTATCTCTGGACCGGCCACCTCATCAAGGAGCCGATCGGCTACCTCACCTACGCGATCTGGGCCTTTATCACCGAGCCCTTTTCCGGCGCCCACGCACTGGCATACGCGGCGGCGTTTTTCGTCACGCTTTTCGTGCTGCTGATCAGCATCTTCGCGCGCCTGGCGCTGGACGAAAACATGTTCTGGCGGCGCCGCAACAGGCGCTAAAGCCGGTTTCCTGCGCCGCTGCGGGCGGCGGCCCCTGTGCCGCATTCAGGCTGTCAGCGGCCCGATCCTCGCTCATCCTTGCCTTCCAGGCCTTCCAGATGCCGCGCGATTCGCCGCAGTACCGAAAGGAACATGGGGCGCGTCAGCCGGCCCGTGAAGGTGTTCTGCTGGCTGGGGTGGTAGGAGGTAAACAGCCGCGGCAAATCGCCTGGCAAGCGGTAATTGGCTCCGTGCCGGAAGGGGTAGGGCGCGAAGCTCGCGATTCGTCCTTGCTCCTTGAGCATTGCCAGCAAGCCGCGCAGGGCGATGCCGCCCAGCGCCAGCACCGCTCGCGGCCGGATCAGATCGAACTCCCCGGCGAGGTAAGGGCGGCAACGGGCGATCTCCGCGGGCAAAGGCTTGTTCGCCGGGGGCGCGCAGCGGCAAACGGCCGTGATGAATAGGTTGCTGAGGCGGAGCCCGTCGTCACGCTGTGTCGAGGACGGCTGACTCGCGAAACCGGCCTGGTAGAGGCACTCGTACAAAAAATCCCCCGAGCGGTCGCCGGTGAACATGCGGCCGGTGCGATTGCCGCCGTGCGCGGCGGGCGCCAAGCCGACGATCAGCAGATTGGCCGCTGGATCGCCGAATCCGGGGCTGGGCCGGCCCCAGTAAGTGGCGTCGCGGAAAGCCCGCCGGCGCGTTTGCGCCACCTGCTCCCGGTAACGCACCAGGCGCGGGCATTTCCGGCATTCGACCACACGCCGCTCGAGCCCCTCGAGCGTTCCGAATCGTTGCTTGTCTGTCATGGGCCGAAGAATACCGCAAAATCGCCGTTCGACACGCCAAAAGCGCCACCGAGCGCCGGCCAATTGCGCCGGTCGGAAGCTCCGTCGTAAACTATACTTGAAGATGGGGCAGATACAGCCGGAGCCGGTGGCGTCCGGCGACGCAACCCGCGAAACGAAAAAATCCGTGTCAAATGTGATTCAGATCGGGCCCGACCTTTCGGCGCAGGCGCCTGAGCCTATTACGGTTCCTGAGCTGGAAAAGGGCGTTGGCTGCGATTTCGATAGCTATTTGCTTTCGCCCGACGATTCCCTCGACGAGCGGATCGCCCGGGCCAAGCGCCAGCTCGGTTCCCGCGTGGTGATTCTGGGCCATCATTACCAGCGGGACGAAGTGGTGAATTTCGCGGATTTCCGCGGGGATTCGCTCCAGCTCTCGCAACAGGCGGCCCAATCCGAGGCCGATTACATCGTTTTCTGCGGCGTGCGGTTCATGGCGGAAAGCGCCGATATTCTCCGCCAGCCGCACCAGGTGGTCGTGCTGCCGGATCTGAATGCCGGCTGCTCGATGGCCGACATGGCCGGAATCGAACAGGTCGAGACCTGCTGGCAAGAGCTCCGGTCGGCCGGCCTGGGCGGCGTGGTACCGGTCACCTATATGAACTCCTCGGCCGAGATCAAGGCTTTCACCGGCCGCAACGGCGGCGCGGTGTGCACCAGCTCGAATGCGGCGGTTGTGATGCGGTGGGCTTTGGAACGCGGCGATCGCATCCTGTTCCTGCCCGACGAGCATTTGGGCCGCAACACGGCCTGCCAGCTCGGCATCGAGCTCGATCGTACGCTCGTATGGGATCCCGGCAAGGAACTGGGCGGGAACCGCGAGCAGGCGCTCGCAAAGGCGCGAGTGATTCTCTGGAAAGGGTATTGCTCGGTCCACCAAAGGTTCCAGCCGGTTCATGTCGACCGGGTCCGTCAGGCCCATCCCGGCATCCGCGTGATCGTGCACCCGGAATGCCGGCGCGAAGTCGTGCAGAAGGCGGACTTGGCCGGCTCAACCGAAAAAATCGTGGCCGCCGTTCGGGCCTCCCGGCCCGGCGACGCCTGGGCCATTGGCACGGAAATCCATCTGGTGAATCGCTTGGCACACGAATTCCCCGAGCAGCGGATCATTTCGCTCGATCCGCACGTCTGCGTGTGCACGACGATGTTCCGAATCAGCCCGCAGCATCTCCTCTGGACCTTGGAAAATCTCGCCGAGGGCCGGGTGGTCAACCGCATCCAGGTGGACGACGAAATTCGGCGCTGGGCGCGTGTGGCTTTGGAGCGTATGCTCGAGCTGCGGTAGCGCGATGGAAGAAAGACAACCGGAAAGCCACAGCCCGAAGCTCTTTACGCTGGCCGAAGCCGAGCGCGCCCGCCAGCAGATCGTGCCCTTGCTCACCGAAGCCATCGAGCATCGCGGCCGCGTTCTGCATTTCGAGCGCCGCCTGGCCGCGCTGGCCCAGCGAATCCAGTTTTCCGGCGGACTCGCGCTGCGCCGGGAGAAAGCGCAGTCGCTTCGCCACGGCTTCGACGGCGCTTCGGAAAAGATGCGCGCCGCGGTGGAAGAGATCGAGGCCAGCGGCTGCCAGGTAAAAGATCTCGATCTCGGCCTGATCGATTTCCCCGGTCAAATGAACGGCGAAGACGTATTCTGGTGTTGGCGCCTCGGCGAAGACCGTATCCGTTTCTGGCATCGCCAAAGCGAGGGCTTCGCGGGCCGCAAGCCGATTTCCCCCAGCGACGCCGGCGCCACGCCGCCCGTCCAGTAAGCGCGCCGCCGCGCCGCTCCGCCTCGCCGACCGCCGAAAGGAAGGAAGGATCGTTGAGCGAACCGAACGGAAACCTTCTGGTCAACTCGCGCAGCCCCTACCTGCGTTCGGCGGCCCATCAGCCGGTCGACTGGCACGAGTGGGGCGAGGAGGCATTCGCCCGGGCCAGCGCCGAGGACAAGCCCGTATTGCTCGATATTGGCGCCGTCTGGTGTCACTGGTGCCATGTGATCGACCGGGAAAGCTACGACAATCCGGAAATTGCCGCGCTGATCAATCGCCTTTTCGTGCCCGTCAAGGTGGATCGCGACGAGCGGCCCGATATCGACTCCCGCTACCAGTCGGCGATTGCCGCCTTGTCCGGCCAGGGCGGCTGGCCGCTCACCGCTTTCCTGACGCCCGACGGACGCCCGTTCTTCGGAGGCACCTATTTTCCTCCCGAGGACGTCAACGGCAGGCCCGGGTTCAAGAGTCTGCTCGTCGCCGTCTCCCGCGCCTGGCAGGATCGCCGGGCGGAAGTCGAATCGACCGCCGGCGCCCTGAGGGATGCGGTCGGGAAAGCCGAAGCGGCGAACCAGGGCCGCGGGCGCATCGACGTTTCTCTGATCGACGCCATCGTCGATCAATCGACCGGCCTATTCGATCCCGTCCATGGCGGCTTCGGCCAGGCGCCGAAATTTCCCCACGCCACCGCGGTCGATTTGCTGCTCGAACGTTACCAGGCCACCGGCCGCCAGACGCTGCTCACCGTCGCGCAAACCACGCTCGAGAAAATGGCTCTGGGCGGCGTCTACGATCAGATCGGGGGCGGGTTCCATCGCTACTCGGTCGACCATCTCTGGCACGTGCCGCACTTCGAGAAGATGTCCTACGACAATTCCGAGCTGCTGCGCAACTACGTTCACGCGTTCCAGATTACCGGCCATCCGCTCTTGCGCCGCACCGCCGAAGGCATCCTGGCCTGGACCGGCGGCGTTCTTTCCGATCCCGATCGCGGCGGCTTCTTCGCCAGCCAGGACGCCGATTCCTCGCTCGATGACGACGGCGATTATTTCACCTGGACGCAGCAGGAAATTCGCCGCGCCCTCTCGCCCGAGGAGGCGCGCGCCGTCGAGACGTACTACGACGTTACCGAGATCGGCGATATGCATCAAAATCCGGCGAAAAACGTTCTCCGCGTCGCCCTCGAGCCGGCCGAGGCCGCCCGCGCGCTGGGCCTCTCCGGGCCCGAGTTCAATGAAACGCTCGAGCGCGCCCGCGGCAAGCTGTACGGCATTCGCATGGCCCGTACGACGCCGAAGATCGACGACACCGTCTACGTCGGCTGGAATGCCATGATGGTTTCCGCCTGGCTCGATGCGGCCAGCGCCCTGAGCCGCCCCGATTGCCGCCAGTTCGCCTTGAAAACGCTCGATCGCCTTTTGACCGAAGGCTGGGACGAGGAAGGCGGCTTCGCCCATTTCCTCGGCTCTCCGCGCAGCCCGGGCCTGCTCGACGACCACGTCTATCCAGCGCTGGCTCTGCTCGACGCTTTCGAGACCACGCTCGAGCCCCGCTATTTCGCCGCTGCCCGCCACGCCGCCGCCCACCTGCTCGCCCGCTTCTACGACCGCCAGGGCGGCGGCTTTTTCGACCGGCCGGACGACGCGCCGCCCCTGGGCGGCTTCGACATTCGCCGCAAGCCGTTTCAGGATTCGCCGACGCCCGGCGCGAATTCGGCCGCCGCGATTCTGCTGGACCGGCTTTTCGACTACACGGGCGAAGCAACCTATCGCGAAGCCGCCGAGCGCACGCTCGAAGCCTTCAGCGGCGTAATGGGAAACTACGGAATGTTCGCCGCCAGCTACGGCCTCGCCCTCATAGTTCACGCGCGAAGGCCCATCGAGGTCGTCATCACCGGCGCCGAAGGCGACCTGGCCGCCTACGAACTCGAACGCGCCGCCCATGGGGTATTCCGCCTGGCCAAGGCCGTTTTGCGCGTCACGCCGGCGGCTCTGTCGGCCGGCGTCCTGCCGCCCGCTTTGGCCGAGACGCTGGGCAATCTACCCGCCGGCAAGCCGCAGGCGCTGGTCTGCGTTCAAAATACTTGCCAGCCGCCGGTTTCGCGTCCCGAGGAGCTGGCTGCGCTACTCTCGCGTGTTGGCGCTTCGCCTTCCGCTTCCCACTGAGCGGCGCTTGTTTCGAATCCGTTGAGAATCTTTGGCCCACCATCCGGCCAGGCGCGTAAAATGCGAAGCTGGGCTTTGACGTGATTCCCATTCTCATCCTTTGCGCGGCGGCTGCCGTCGGGCTTCGCGCCCTTTGGGCGAACAAGCGCGGGCGATCCGATCCCGTGTCCCTCGTTGTCGACATCATCGTTGCCGTGGGCGTCCTCGTTCTTGTGATCGAAGGATCGATTTTCTTCCTCGATTTGTCCTGGTGGAAGGAACTGGGACAGGAATAGACGTTTTGGCAGTACCTGCGCATCCGCTGGGAACCGCAGACGGTGGGGTTCGTGCTCGGGGCCGTCGTGCTGGTCGCGGCGTTCCGCGTGGGTCGCCGCCACACTCACGCGGCAGTGGCGCGTACGCGAATGTCCGCCTGGCTGGGATACCTCGCGGCCCTTGTGATGAGCTTTTATCTGGCTGTGAACATGATCGATCCCTGGACGGTCGCGCTTGGGCTCGGCAGCCGCGACAACGGCTCCTATCGGGATCCGATCTTCGGCCACAGCCTGACCTTCTATCTTTTCCGATTGCCTTTCTACCGGATGATCTTTGCCTGGGCGGGCTTCCTGCTGGTGCTGGCTCTGGTTTTCTATGGCGTTACGGTGGGACTGGGCGCGTCGGGCGAGCGGCTGCGAGATCTGCGCGAGCGAATCGAGGCGCGCGCGCGGCTACAGCATGCCGGTTCTCGACATGGATCTGCTCGCCGCTGATTTCGCCGGCTTGATCCGTGTGGGCGCGGTTTTGTTGCTGGTCCTCTTCGCCGCCAGCCGGTTCTTCGCCCGCTACGACCTCCTCTATTCCACCCACGACTTTCTCTATGGTGCTGACTACGTCGACGCTCGCGTCGGCCTGCCGCTGATTTGGGCCCAGATCGCGGCGGCCCTCGGGTTGGCCCTGCTGGTCGGGCTGCGCGTTCGGAGAAAACGGAAGTGGACGCCGCCAGGCGCGTGGCGCGTATTGCGATCCCTGGGCATCGAGCCGGAATTCATCTTCGGATTCCTGGCGATCGTCATCGTGCCGCCGATCATCACCGCGGCGGTGCGCGCCTTCTACGTTCGTCCCAACGAGTTGACTCTCGAACGTCCGTATATCGTCGACCACATCGCCGCCACCCGCAGCGCCTACGGAATCGAGAAGAACTCGAAGGAGGAAAAATTTACCCCGCGCCAGGACCCCACCTTCGATCTGGCGCGCTATCCCGACACCGCCAACAACATCCGGCTGTGGGATTGGCGCCCGTTCCAAAACAACGTCACCCAACTCCAGGCCCTGCGTCCCTATTATGATTTTCCCGATGTAGATCTGGACCGCTACAACATCGGCGGCGAGAAGCGCCAGGTGATGATCGCCGCGCGCAGCCTGAATACCGGCCTCCTGCCCGGCACCGCCCAGACGTGGGTCAATCTCCATTTTCAATACACCCATGGCTACGGCGCCGTGGCCGGCCTTGTGAATGAAGCCAGCGAGGAAGGCGAGCCGCGGCTCATCCTGCAGAATGCCCCCACCGAAAGCCGGTTTCCCCGCTTCCGGCTGACTCGTCCGGAAATTTACTTCGGGGAGCAGACGAACAGCTGGGTATTCGTGGACGGCAGCCAGCAGGAGTTCGATTATCCGCGCGGGGAAGACAACGCGTACAACACATATGACGGCACGGCCGGCGTTCCCGTTCCTAGCCTGGGTATGCGGCTGGTGGCGGCGATCGCCCAAGACGATCTCAATATTATCCTCACCGATTACCTCACCCCGCAGTCCAAGCTGTTGCTGCACCGCCAGATCGTGAACCGTGTGCATCGTATGGCGCCGTTTCTGATCCTCGATCCCGATCCCTATCCGGTCGTGGACCGCTCGGGGCGCCTGTTCTGGATGCTCGACGCCTACACGGTTTCCGATCGCCATCCCTATTCGGAACCGGTCGCCCTCGGCAACCGCCGGGTGAATTACATCCGGAACAGCGTCAAGATCACCGTGGACGCCTACAACGGCACGGTGCATTTCTACGTATTCGATCCGAACGATCCCGTGCTGGCGGCTTACCGCCGCGTCTTTCCCCACCTCTTTCTTCCCCGTTCGGCGATGCCTGCCGACCTTCTCGCTCATATCCGTTATCCCGAGCTGCTCTTCAGCGCTCAGGCGGAGATCTACCGCCTCTACCACATGGTCGATCCGCGCGTTTTTTATAACAAGGAAGATCAGTGGGACATCGCCAATCAGGTGGTGACCCAGGGCCAGACCGAGCAGACGCAGCCCTATTACGTCATGATGCAGTTGCCGGGGGCCTCGAAAGCCGAGTTCGTTCTCATGCTTCCTTTTACGAGCCACAACCGCGACAACCTGATCGCGTGGATTGCCGCGCGTTGCGATCCCGCCCACTACGGTCAGATCCTTTTTTTTCGTCTCCCGAAGGAACAGTTGATCTACGGCCCGTTGCAGATCGAGAGCCGCGTCGATCAGAACCCGGTTATTAGCAAGGATCTGAGCCTCTGGAACCAGCAAGGGAGCCGCGTGATTCGCGGCACCACAATGGTGTTGCCGGTCGGCAACACCTTCGTCTACGTGGAGCCGATTTACATCCAGGCCACTCAGGCGCACCTGCCGGAGTTGCGAAAAGTGGTGCTCGCGGCCGGCAAGAGGATCGTCTACGCGGACAGTCTGAATCAGGCTATGGCCGAACTCGCCCAGCCGGCCACGGGCACGATTCAGGTGGCGACCGCGACGAGTTCGGCGGCGCCCGGCGCTTCCCCTCCCGCCAGTCCCCCTTCCGGCGGTCGCCAGACGAGAATCCCGGCCGGCGTCCTGGAAAGTATCCAGCAGCATCTCCAAAACTACGAAAGGCTCACTGCCGCTGGCCAACTGGCTCGAGCCGGCCAGGAACTCGAGGCAATTCGCGAGGAGACCCAAAAAGCCCTTGCCCGGTCCGGCGCGGCCAAGACCGGGGCCGCTGGGGCGAAAACAATCGCGCCACAATCGTCTCGCCCGCCTCGCTGATGGATCCCCGTCCCTTGAGTGCTTGCGGTTCGGGTTAGAATTACAATATGGATTGACGGGGTGCCGTGGCATTCGACGAAACCCTGCACCGGGGGGGAATAAGATGGCATTGAGAGATACGTGGATCGGCCAGCGGCTGGCGGAAGCCGCCGAGCGTGGCGACGAAAACGTCACGCAGATGCATCTTGCCCGCCAGGGACTCGTCACGGGCGAGATGGAATACGTCGCCCAGCGGGAAAAGCTGCCCGCCGAACTGGTGCGCGACGAAGTGGCGCGCGGCCGCGCCATCATTCCCGCCAATATCCGTCATCGCAGCCTGGAGCCGATGGGCATCGGCGTCGCGTTCAAGTGCAAGATCAACTCGAATATCGGCAATTCCGCGACCACTTCGAATATCGACCAGGAGCTTGAAAAGCTTCACGTCTCGGTTCATTACGGCGCCGACACCGCCATGGACCTTTCGACCGGCGGCGATATTCCCGCCATCCGCCAGGCCATCATCGACCACTCGCCCATCCCGATCGGGACGGTGCCGATCTACGAAGCCGTCACGCGCGCGCGCCGGATGGAGGATGTGACCGCCGACCTGATGCTCGAGGTGATCGAGGAGCAGGCCGCCCAGGGCGTGGACTACATGACCATCCATGCCGGGGTCTTGCGCGAGTTCCTGCCCCTGGTCCGCGATCGCATCACCGGAATCGTCAGCCGCGGCGGCGCCTTGCTTGCCCAGTGGATGAGCTATCACCACAAGGAGAATTTCCTTTACGAGCGGTTCACCGACATCTGCAAGATCTTCCGCAAGTTCGACGTCAGTTTTTCGCTCGGCGACGGCTTGCGCCCCGGCTCGCTGGCCGACGCTTCCGACCAGGCGCAGTTCGCCGAACTGCGCGTGCTCGGCGAACTGGCGAAAAAGGCCTGGGAATACGACGTGCAGGTGATGATCGAGGGCCCCGGCCACATCCCCATGGATCAGATCGAGCTGCAAGTGAAAAAAGAGATGGAGATGTGCCACGAAGCGCCCTTCTACACGCTCGGCCCGCTCGTCACCGACATCGCGCCCGGCTACGATCACATCACCAGCGCCATCGGCGCCGCGATGATCGGCTGGTACGGCGCGGCCATGCTCTGCTACGTCACGCCGAAGGAGCATCTCGGCCTGCCCAACGCCGACGACGTTCGCCAGGGCATCATCGCTTACAAGATCGCCGCCCACGCCGCCGACGTCGCCCGCCATCGCCCCGGCGCCCGCGACCGCGACGACGCCTTGAGCTACGCCCGCTTCCTCTTCGATTGGGAAAAGCAGTTCGATCTCTCGCTCGATCCCGCGACGGCCCGCGCGATGCACGACGAAACCCTCGCCGATCCCTACTACAAGGAAGCGAAGTTCTGCTCGATGTGCGGGCCGAAATTCTGCTCGATGAACGCGAACCAGGTCGCCGAGGCCTACGCCGGCCAGACGCAGGAGGAGCGCCGCGAGCGCTTCGTCCAGCTGCTGTCCAAAGTCGGCAAATAAGGCGCGGAAGCTTTTTCTGCTGCCCGCTCCAGATACGCCTGATCCTCGACGCATACTTTCATCGCGCGTGGTTCTAAGGGGGAAACATGGCCGAGAAAAAAATCATCGCGGTGGTCGGAACGACCGGGGCCCAGGGCGGCGGAATGGCGCGCGCGATCCTGAGCGATCCGGACGGCGGCTACGCCGTTCGCGCGCTCACCCGCGACGTCAATTCGGAAAAGGCGAAGGAACTGGCCAAGGCCGGGGCCGAAGTCGTTGCCGCCGACATCGACGATCCCAAAAGTCTCCATCGCGCCTTCGCCGGCGCCTACGGGGCATTTTGCGTTACGTTCTTCTGGGCGCATTTCTCGCCCGAAAAAGAAATCGCCGAGGCCACCGCCATGGCCCGCGCCGCGGGGCAAGCCGGCCTGCGCCACGTCATCTGGTCCACGCTTGAAGACACCCGCAAATGGGTGCCGCTCGAAGACAACCGCATGCCCACGCTTGGGGGCAAATACAAGGTCCCGCATTTCGACGGAAAGGGCGAAGCCGATCGGGCATTTACCGATACCGGCGCACCGACCACCTTTCTGCTCACTTCCTATTTCTGGGATAACATCATCCACATGAGCCCGCCCAGAAAAGGCCCCGATGGCAAGCTCGCCATCACGTATCCCATGGGCGATAAGAAACTGCCCGGCATCGCCGCCGAAGACATCGGCAAATGCGCCTATGGGATTTTTCGCCGGGGCGCCGAGTTCATCGGCATGCGCGTCGGAATCGCCGGCGAGCATTTGACCGGAACGCAGATGGCCGCTTCGCTCAGCCGCGCCCTTGGCCGGGAAGTGCGCTACAACGCCGTCACGCCCGAGCAGTATCGTTCCCTTGGCTTCCCCGGCGCCGACGACCTGGGCAACATGTTTCAGTTCAAGCGGGATTTCAACGAGTACTTCTGCGGCGCCCGGGACGTTGGCTTCTCGCGCAGTTTGAATCCCGACTTGCAGACTTTCGACCAGTGGCTCGCGCAGAACAAAAACCGAATTACTCTCGAATAGCCGAATAGTCTGCTGCTCCCGTCTTCCTTCTCCATCGCCTGCCGGCCAAGCGCCAAAGACGCCATAGGAAGGCAAGCCCGCTCCACCACCAAATTGTTTGTCACCGAGGAGATTTTGGGCGGCAAACGCGCGTGCCCGCGCGCTAGGGCAGGCCGTCGCCGACGCCGGCGTAGAAGGTTTCGGGTTTGTGCTCCGGCATGCGAACCAGACGCGGCCGCACGACGATCATCAGTTCTTCTGCCTGGTTCGAGCGGTTGCGGGCGGCGAGCGGGGCCAGGCCCGGCCAGCCGGTGAGCGTGAGCGATTCCTGCGGTTGGAGCAGGCTGACGAGCAGGGTCGGCTGGCCCTCCTTCACGCGAACCACCTGCTGTATGGTGCGATTGGTGATGATGGGGATGCCGTTGACGTCTTGCGGGGTAAGCCCGTGAATTTCAACGTTCATTTTCAAAGTGACTTCGCCATCGGGATGCAGCCGCGGCGTGACGCTCACTTTCACCCCGATATCGATGTACTGGACGCCGGGGTAGGGAATCTGGCCGCCGGTCGTAGAAGAGGAGGGAACCAGGTTGATGTCGTTGTAAATTACCGAGACCGTATTGTCGGCTTGATTCGCGACGGCCAGATCGGGAAAGCCGTTTTTATCGAAATCGGCGCTGGCGAGCGCGTCGGGAGTCGAGCCGGTCGCCAGGGTGAGGCCGGTGGTGAAACCACCGCTGGCGTTGTTGATGAGAACGGAAACCGTGTTGTCGTTCTCGTTGGCAATCGCCAAATCGGGGAATCCATCCAAATTGAAATCGGCGGCCAGAATCGCCGACGGCGCGTTGCCGGTCTGGAAATTGATTCCCGGCTGGAAGGTGGCATTGCCGTTGCCGAGCAGGATCGAGACGGTGTTGTCGGCCTGATTCGCGACGGCCAGATCGATCTTTCCATCGTTATTGAAATCGGCGGCGGCAATGGCGACCGGCGTGTTCCCGGTCGCAAAAGAGTCTCCGCGCAGGAACGTGCCGTCGCCGGCGCCGGTGAGGATGAGCACGCTTTTGTCTCCCTGATCGACGACGGCGAGATCCTCTTTCCCGTCGCCGTTGAAATCGGACATGGCCAGAGCGACGGGGCTGGTTCCCACCGGAATTTCGAATTGCGGCTGAAAAGTACCGTCGCCCCGGCCGAGCAGGATGGAGACGGTGTTGGCGTCGCGATTGGCGACGGCGAGATCGGCCGCTCCGTCGCCGTTGAAATCGCCGGCCACGATGGCGTCCGCGCCCGAGTCGGCGGGGAATTGGCCCTCCAAGCCGAATGTTCCATCGCCGTTGCCTAAAAGGATCGTAATGACTTTCGCCGACTGGCTGACGACGGCCAGATCCTGCTTGCCGTCGCCGTTGAAATCGCCGGCGACCATGGCAACTGGTGATGGAGGCACCTGAATGACTTCGCCCGCGGAAAAGGAGCCCGAGCCGTTGTTCAGCAGGATGGAAACCGTATTGTCAGTTTGGTTGGCGACGGCCAGATCGGAGAAGCCGTCGCCGTTGAAATCGGCGGCCACAACCGCGGCCGGTTTCACGCCGGTTGGAAAATTGCTGGTCGGAAAGGTGGCCGTGCTGACCTGCGGAACCAGCGGCGACGATCCCAGGCTGGAGGAAAACTGATTCAGGGCGACCGGATAACGGTCGCCGACGAAAAAGGTGGCCGGCTCCCCGTCCTCGGCGCGGAGCATGATCTGCTGGCCGCTGTGAACCAGATCGAGCGATTCGGCCAGTTGCGCCACCGCCCCCGGCAGCGTCGATAGAAACCGGGTGCGGCCGCCGCCGAAGGCGACCAGCGGCGGGATCAGCGACGAAGCGTTCAGCTGCCCGGCGGAGAGAAGCGCCGCGATTTGACTTTCCGGAAGGCCGGCGATCGCCGACGGCTGGCCGAAGACCTGCGTAATCACGTCGATCAACCCTTGCAGGGACTGCTGCGCCTGCTGGATCTGCGCCGGGCTGATCGTGTAGATGGTCGCAGAGCCGGGCGGCGTGATGCCGAGCTGTTGAGCCAGATTGCGGTTCACTTCGAGTAAGTCGAGTTCCAGAAGAATTTCGCCGCGCGGCTGCTCGATTTCATGAACCAAGGCGGTGGCGAGGGCCACCGTTTCGGGCGTTCCGCGCAGGGTGAGCGTGTGCGCCGCAATATCGAGTTGCGTGTCGGTGATTTTGGCGATGTCGCGCACGACGCGTACGGTCTGCTCCATGCCGCTCGGAGTCTGCGAAGCCCCCAGCATGACCGTCCGCACGATCGAGGGAGCGTACTCGCGCACCTTCGCCGGCGTGTTCGCCGCGACAAAAAACATTTTGGCGCTGAGCGGGCGCCAGAACGTTCCCGTAATTTCTCCCAGCAGGCGCATGGCCGTCGAGAAATCGACCCCGTTCACCCGGAATCGAACCATCTGATGGGGAAGCTCGGAATCGAACGTGGCCGAGAGACCGAATTGGCGCGCGATTTCCTGGTAGGCGCCCTCGGCATCGCCGCGATAATCGAAATTGCGCTTGCCGGGCCGGGGCCGTACCTGAGGTAGCTGCGGCCAGGGTTGCCTCGCGATTCCAGGCCGATGGGCGAGCATCTGGTTGATCTGATCGAGCCTCTGGCGGACCACCGGATAGGAAGGATCTATGCTCCGGGCCAGTTCGAGGTTCTGGCGGGCCAGGGCGAGCCGGCCGGCGGCGGCGTCGCGTTCGGCCTGGTATTCGCGGGCCTGAACCAGGTGAAAGCGGGCGAGCGCTTCACGCACCCGGTATTCGGTGTTTGCGGGCCAATCGCGGGAGGCGCGGCCGTAGAGATCGAACGCGCCGCTCCAGTCCACTTTCCGCTCGGCGGCCTGGCCGGCCTTGAATTCCCGGCGCGCCCGCTTGATCTTTGCGGATGAAGTTTTTGGCTTGGCCACCCGGTCTTGCTTGGGGGCGGCGGAGCCCATGGCCGCGGCCAGCAGCGCCAGGATCGGGATGAGGCGAAACGTGCGCATCGGTCCCGCCTATTCTAATGGAAGGGCAAGGGGCGGTGTGGCGAATCCCGGCTGAAGTTGCAATCCCCGGAAGACTTGCCAGCGCCGGCCCGGCGCGAGCCTGCGAGGCGAAACCGATGGTCTCGAATCCGTATCGGCTGGCGGGCAAACGCGGTTTGGCGCCGGCCATTCCAGTGCAAATTCAGCACAGCGCTGCGCCAGAGGCCGGCTTGACGCCGGAATCGATTTGGGCTATCTTTTTTTCAGTCATGCTACCGCGAGTACAGCATCATCATTCTCACCACCACGGGGTCGTGCCGTGCTCGCGGGAGTTCGATAAGTAGCCAGGTATCGCGAACTCGAAGGCCCGCCAGCACCCCCAGTGCTGGCGGGCTTTTTTATTTGGGAGCTGTGATGAATCTGAAATTCGACAAAATGAACGGGTTGATTCCCGCCGTGGTCCAGGAGTGGACCACCGGCGAGGTGCTCATGCTCGGCTTTATGAATCCGGATGCCCTCGAAGAAACGCGCCGGAGCGGCGAGGTGACCTTCTACAGCCGCTCCCGTCAAAAGCTGTGGAAGAAAGGCGAAACCAGCGGCCACACCCTGGTCGTGAGAGAACTGCGAATCGATTGCGATGCGGACACCATCCTCGTCCGCGCCGAAATGCGCGGGCCCGGGGCTTGCCATGAAGGGTACCGCTCCTGCTTCTATCGCCGGCTGGAATCCGACGGCCGGTTCACCCTGGCCGCCGAACGGGCGTTCGATCCGGCCGAAGTCTACGGGAGCAGTCCGTCATGAGCACGCTGCGCCTCGGAATTCCCAAGGGAAGCCTGCAGGATGCGACGCTGCGTCTGTTCGAGCGCGCCGGCTGGCACATCACGCTGAATTCGCGCAGCTATTACGCCGGAGTCGACGACAGCGAGCTCAGTTGCCTGGTCGTCCGCGCGCAGGAGATGGCGCGCTACGTTTCGAGCGGCGCCCTCGACGCCGGACTCACCGGCCGCGACTGGGTTCTCGAGACCGGCTCGGACGTCCGCGAGGTGGTCGAGCTCGCCTACGCCAAGCAGGGACTCGGCCGCGTCCGCTGGGTGCTGGCCGTTCCGGAAGACTCCGATATCCATTCTCCCCGCGATCTGGAAGGGAAAACGATCGCCACCGAGGTCGTCCACATCACCGAGCAATATCTGGCGCGGCACGGCGTTCGCGCGCGCGTCGAGTTCTCCTGGGGCGCGACCGAAGTGAAGGTTCCTCAGCTGGCCGACGCGATCGTCGAGGTGACCGAAACCGGCACGTCCCTGCGCGCCCACCGCTTGCGAATCGTGGACACGGTGACCGAATCGACCACCGTTTTTATCGCCAGCCATGAAGCCTGGACTGATCCGTGGAAGCAGGCGAAAATCTCGCACCTCGTGATGCTGCTGGGTGGCGCCATCCAGGCCATGGGCAAGGTGGGCTTGATGCTCAACGTGCGCCGCGGAGATCTGCCCGGCGTCCTCGAAGTTCTGCCGGCTCTCCGCCAGCCGACCATCTCCACGCTGAGCGATTCCGATTGGGTCGCCGTGAACACCATCCTCGACGAGGAAGTGGTTCGCCAGATCGTCCCGCGCTTGAAGGAGCGGGGCGCGCAGGGACTGGTCGAATACCCGCTCAACAAGATCGTGCTCTGATGCGCGTCGCCAAACTCACCGAAACCGTCGTCAATCGTCTCGAAGCGGCGCGCCGCAACCGCGACCGCCAGGCCGAGCGCGTCGCCGCGCGGATCATCGCCGACGTCCAGCGCCGCGGCGATCGCGCGCTGGCCGATTGGGCTGCCCGGCTGGACGGGGTGAGCGCGTCCCGGGGCCGGCTGTGGATTCCCGCGGCCGAGCTCGCGGCGTGCCGCCGCCGCGCTTCGGCCGCCGTCGTTGCCGCCATTCGCCAGGCGGCAGGCAATATCCGCCGTGTGGCCGAGCGGGAAATGCCGCGGCGATGGTCGATCGGTATCGGCCGCGGCGTTCGCATCGATCATGTTTACCGTCCGCTCGATCGCGTGGGCTGTTACGTGCCCGGCGGGCGCTTTCCGTTAATCTCGACGCTCCTGATGACCGTCGTGCCTGCCCAGGTGGCCGGCGTCCGGGAAATCCTGGTGGCCTGCCCGCGGCCGAATTCCGAGCTTCTCGCCGCCGCGCATCTGCTGGGGATACGCCGCGTGCTCCGGTTGGGCGGAGCCCAAGCCGTCGCTGCCCTGGCCTACGGGACGCGGGCGGTCGCGCGCGTGGACAAGATTTGCGGTCCCGGCAACCGATTCGTCACCGCCGCCAAACGGCTGGTCAGCGCCGACTGCGGAATCGATCTGCCGGCCGGTCCGACCGAGCTGCTCGTGCTCGCCGAACGCGCCAACCCCGCCTTTATCGCCGCCGATCTGCTGGCCCAGGCCGAACACGATCCCGACGCCGTCTCGATACTGGTCACCCCGTCGGCCCGGCTGGCGGAACGAGTCCTTGCGGAATTGAAATCGCAACTAGTCGCCCTTCCGCCGGGCACGCCCGCGCGCCGGTCGCTCGATCGCAGCGGGCCGATCTACGTGGCCCGAAACCGGGCCGAAGCGATCAAGTTCGCCAATAGGTTCGCTCCCGAACATCTCAGCCTGCCCGATGGCGACGCGCTCCTTGGCCAGATGCGCGCGGCCGGCAGCATCTTCGTCGGCCCATGGAGCGCTCAGCCCGCCGGCGACTACGCGACCGGCAGCAACCACGTTTTGCCGACCGCCGGCTGGGCGCGGGTGCGTGGGGGGTTGTCGGTGACCGATTTCCTGCGGCCGATCAGCGTTCAGCGGCTGAGCCGGGCGGGACTGGGCGGCCTGGCGCAATCGATTGTCACGCTCGCTCGCTCGGAGGGTCTCGAGGCCCATGCGCGAGCCATCGAGGTGCGCCGGTGAGTCTGGTGGTTCCGTTGCGGCGAGCGGCCCAGCGCATGGCGCCATACCACCCCCCGCTCGAAGGCCGCGTGGGCATGCTGCGGCTCGACTTCAATGAAAATACCGTCGGCCCTGCGCCCGTGGTGATGCAGGCGCTGGCCAGCCTGGAGCCGGAGCGAATTGCCTCCTATCCCGAATACCGGGCGGCCGAAGAGCGCCTGGCGCGGTTCTTTGGCGTGCGCATCGAAAATCTGATCGTCACCAACGGCGTCGACGACGCGCTTCGCCTGATCGCCGACGGATTCGCCGAGGCCGGCGAGTCTGCGCTGATCGTCGAGCCGACCTACGCGATGTACCGTTTCTACGCCGAGCTGCTCGGCGCGCGCGTGATCGCGCTCCGCTACGACGACCGCATGCGTTTTCCGCTCGAAGATGTTTTGCGCGCCTTGCGCCGGAGCCGGCCGAGAATCCTGTTCCTGGCCAACCCGAACAATCCGACCGGGGGCTTGCTGGGCCCCGGCCAGCTTCGCAAAATCCTCGCTGCGGCGCGGCGGACGATGGTCGTCGTCGATGAAGCCTATGCCGATTTTTCCGGCGTCAGCGTCCGGAGCTGGGTTTCGCGCCAGCCGAATCTCATCGTTGTCCGGACCTTTTCCAAGGCGGCGGGAATGGCGGGGCTGCGGATCGGATGCCTGCTCTCGAACGCCGACGTCGTCACGGCGCTGCGCCGCGTTCACTCCCCTTATCCGGTCAACTCGGCGGCGCTCGCCGCGGTCCTGGCTGTGATTCGCAATGGCGGTCCGATACGCCGCTACGCGCGCGAAGTGGTGGCCGCCCGCCGGGAACTCGAGCGGGTCCTTCGCCGGCTGGGCGTGCCCTTCTACCCGAGCGCGGCCAATTTCCTGCTGGTGGATTTCGGGCCGCGCGCGCCCGAGCTTCTTGCCCGGCTGCGCCGCCGCGGCATTTTGCTGCGCGACCGGAGCGGCGATTTCGGGCGTGTCGGCTGGGTGCGGATCACCGCTGGCCCGCGCGCGCACACGCGCACGCTGATCGGCGCTCTGGAGGAATTGTGGAAGCCCGGCCGCTCGTGATCTTCGACATGGACGGCGTGCTGGTCGACGTCCGGCCCTCCTACCATCGCGCCATCCTGGAAACCGTGCGTCATTTCACCGGCCGCCGCGTCTCGGCTGCCGGGATCGGACGGTTCAAGGCGCGGCCGGGCTTCAACGACGACTGGAAACTTACCCGCGCCTGGATTCGCGAGTTGGGCAGCCGTCCCGATGCCCGCGACGTGATCGCGCATTTCCAACGGCTCTACTGCGGGAAAAATTTTCAGGGATATATCCGGCGCGAACGATGGATGGCCGACCGCCGGCGTCTGCGGCGGTTTGCGCGCGCGGCCGATCTGGCGATTTTTACCGGCCGGCTCCGGGCCGAGGCCATGTTTACGCTCCAGCACTTCCGCGTGCAGGACCGCTTCGCGCGCCTGATTACTCTCGACGACGTGCGCCGCCCCAAACCGAATCCGGAGGGCCTGCTCCGGCTTGTCGATGGCCGGCCGCGCGCTTCCGTGCTCTACGTCGGCGACAGCCCCGACGACGCCTTGGCCGCCCGGCGCGCCCGCGTGGCCTTCGTCGCCGTCCTGCAGACGGGCGCCCCGCGCCGGAACTTGAGAATTCGCGAAATGCGCCGGCTCGGCGCCCGCGCCGTGGTCGAATCGGTGGATGAAATCGAAAGGTGGCTGCCGTGAGACGCGCCCGGCTTCACCGCCAAACGGCGGAAACCGATATTCGCATCCGGCTCGATCTGGACGGGCGGGGGCGGGCGCGGATTTCCACCGGCATCGGCTTCTTCGATCACATGCTCGAACAGGTGGCCCGCCACGGGGCGCTGGACCTGGATATCGCGGTCCGCGGCGATTTGCACGTCGATCAGCATCACAGCGTCGAGGACACCGGCCTCGCGCTGGGCCAGGCCGTTCGCCAGGCGCTCGGCAACAAGCGGGGCATCCTGCGCGCGGGCTATTTCGTGATGCCCATGGACGAAACGCTGGCCGTGGCGGCTCTCGATTTCAGCGGCCGGCCCTATTTCGTGGGCAAGTGGAAAATTGCCGCGCGCCGCGTCGGCGATTTCCAGACCGAACTGCTGGCCGATTTCTTTCAGGCGTTCGCGCAGACGGCCGGCGCGGCCGTGCACCTGCGCCTCATCAACGGCCGCTCGTCTCATCATCAGGTGGAGGCGATATTCAAGGCGTTTGCGCGCGCCCTGCGCTTCGCCGTGTCGCGCGACCGGCGGCTGCGCGGGGTTTTGCCGAGCACCAAGGGGCTACTATGATCCTCACCCTGGTCGATTACGGAGCCGGCAATCTTCCTTCGGTCGAGCGCGCGCTTCGCCGTCTGGGCGCGGAAACCAAACGCGCCACGGGCGGTGCTGCCCTGGCCGGCGCCGATGCCATCGTGCTGCCCGGCGTCGGGCATTTTCACGCCCTGGCGCGCGCCCTGGCGCAAGACGGATTGGGCCGGATGCTGCGCGCGGAGGTGGATCGCGGCGTGCCGCTGCTCGGGATTTGCCTCGGTCTGCAGGCGTTCTACGAGCGCAGCGAAGAGTCGCCGGACGAATTGGGTTTGGGCTGGCTCCCGGGCGTGGTGAAACCGCTTCCGACGGGAGTGAAACTGCCGCACATGGGCTGGAACCAGTTGCGGCGGCGTGGGCCGAGCGCGCTGCTCGCCGGCATCCCCGAAGATGCCTGGTTCTATTTCGCCCACGGCTACGCGGCGCTCGAAACGGGTGAAGAGGTGGTGGCCGTGTGCGAACACGGCGTCGATTTCGTCGCGGTCATCGAGCGCGGACCGCTGTACGGCGTGCAATTCCATCCCGAAAAATCCGGCTTGGCCGGCGCGGCGATTCTGCGAAATTTCCTGGAGCTGGCCCGATGAGCCTGGCGCGGCGGATCATTCCCTGTCTGGACACCGATGGCGAGTGGGTCGTCAAGGGAGTGCAGTTCCAAGGGCTGCGCCGCCAGGGCGATCCCGCCGCTTTCGCGGCGCGCTACAACGCGGAAGGCCCCGACGAAGTCGTCGTGCTCGATATCGCCGCTTCGCGCGACCGCCGGCCCACGTTCATCGAGACAATCCGCCGGGTTGCCGAGTCTCTTTCCATCCCGCTCACGGCGGGTGGCGGCATCGGCACGATCGAGGAGGCGCGCGCGGTAGTGCGCGCCGGCGCTGACAAACTCACGATCAACACGGCCGCCGTAAAACGGCCGGAGCTTCTGACCGAGCTGGCATCCGAATTCGGCTCGCAGGCCGTCGTGCTGGCCATCGACGCCCGGCAGGGGGAATCGGGCTGGCGGGTGTGGGTGCGCGGCGGGCACGAATCGACCGGGCTCGACGCGGTTTCCTGGGCCGTCGAAGGGGCCAGCCGCGGAGCCGGGGAAATCCTGCTCACCTCGATCGATCGCGATGGCACGCTCAGCGGCTTCGATGTCGAATTGACCGCCGCGGTGAGCCGGGCCGTCGGCGTGCCCGTGATCGCCTCGGGCGGGGCGGAAACGCCCGAGCATTTCCTCGCTGTTTTCCAGCAGGGATTGGCGGACGCGGCGCTGGCCGCGTCGATCTTCCACGAAAATCGCGTGCCCATCGCCGCGCTCAAGCGATTCCTCGCCAGCCGCGGCGTGCCGGTGCGCCTCGAGGCGGAACCCGGCGCATGCTGATTCCCTGCATCGACTTGCAGGACGGGCGCGTGGTGCAGCTCAAACACGGCCGCCGTCGCATGCTCGCCATCGACGACGTGTTCGGCGTGGCCGAGCAGTTCCGCTCCTATCCGGTCATGCACGTGATCGATCTCGATGCGGCCATGCGGCGTGGCAGCAACGCGCGCCTGGTGAGCGCTTTATGCGAATGGTCCCGGCGCTCGGGCGGCCCGCGGATTCGCGCCGGCGGCGGGATCCGCACGGTTCGCCGCGCCAGGCAACTGGTCGGTTACGGGGCGGAAAAAGTCATTGTGGGGACGGCCGCGTTCCGGGCGGGCCGCTTGAACCGCGCCTTTCTCTCCCGGCTCCGCAGCGCCGCCGGACGCCGGCGCGTGCTGATCGCGCTTGACAGCGAGCGTGGCCGGATCGTCGTCCGCGGGTGGCGCCAGAAACTGGCGCTCCGGCCCGAAGAAGCCATCGGGGCGCTCGAGCCGTATTGCTCGGGATTCCTCTGCACCTTTGTCGATGCCGAAGGCACTCTGCGGGGAACCGATCTGGCTTGGTTCAAGAGTCTGCGACGCCTCACCAAACTGCCGATCACCGCGGCGGGAGGCATCCGCAGCGCCGGCGAGGTGCGGGCCCTGGGCCAGCTCGGCATGGACGCGGCCGTCGGCATGGCGGTCTATCAAGGCATTCTGCGGTAGAGAAAGCGGGTCGAACCGCCGGGCTATGGGTTCGGGACGAGGCCGTGATTGAGGGCAAACAGGGCCAGCTCGAGGCGATGCGACACGCCGACTTTATCGAAAATGCGGCTCAAGTGGTGTTTGACCGTATCCTCGCTGATCGTGAGTTTTTGCGCGATTTCCCGGTTCGTCAGACCGCTAACGATGGCGGAAAGGATTTGCCGCTCGCGGGTGGTGAGCTGGGGCGCGCCCTTGCGTCCGATGGAAACGGGAGAAGAGATGCGGCGCAGATACTGAACCATGTCGCCGACCGATTCGCGGCCCACCCAATACTGCCCGAGAATGACCGTGCGCAAGGCCTTGATCAGCAGCTGAGCGGCCGCGTCTTTCAGAACGACGCCGCGTGCTCCCAGTTGCAGGGCCTCGACGATCTCCTTCTTCTCGATGGCGACGGTGAGCAGAACGATTCGCAGCGGCGGATCGGAGGGAGCCGGCGCTGCCGCCAGTTCCCGCAGCGCTTCCATGCCCCCCAGCCGGGGCATCGCCAGATCCAGCAGCAGGACGTCGGGCCCGAGCCGGGGAACCATTTCCAGCACTTCGGCCCCGTCGGCGGCCTCGCCGACGATCTGGAAATCCGGCTCGGCCTCGAGCAGAACGCGGAGCCCGCGGCGGAAAATCGGATGATCGTCGGCAATCAGAATGCGGATGACGCGCGAAGTTTTGTTCATTCCTCTCTCTGCGGAACGGTGATTTCGAGCCGGGCGCCCTTGCCGGGATCGGATTCGATCTCCAGGCTTCCGCCCAGGGCGCGCAACCGTTCCTGTACCACCCGCGGCCCTTTCTTGGCCGCCTCCAGGGCCGCCTGATCGAGCCGTCCGGCGAAATCGAAACCGCAACCGTCGTCGGCGACTTCCAGCCGGCAGATCCCGTCCGGGGAACTGAGGCGCACCGCGACGCTTCTGGCGCCGCTATGGCGGCGAACGTTGAACAAAAGCTCCTGCGCAATGCGAATCAGTTCGCGGCAGCAGCGCCCGGTCAGACGCGGCGAAGATCCATCGGTGGCGAAGGTGGCCTCGATTCCCGTTTCCCGCTGAAATTTATCCACCTGCTCGGCCAGAAATTCCGGCAGGCGGCTCGGATCGGGATCGATCGGCCGGATCTGCTCCATGAGTTCGCGAAGATTCAGAACCTGCTCGTGGATCAAATTTTCCACCGGGTCGAGCGGGCCGGGCTCGCCGGGGTCGGTGCGCCGCCCCAGGGCGTGCATTTGCAGCTCGGCGGAAAGCAGCGACTGGATGGCGCCGTCGTGCAGTTCGCGGGCCAGGCGCGCCCGCTCCTGCGCTCCAATCTGGGAACGCATCCGGCCCAGCAAGTACGCATTGTAAGCCGCCGGCGCGGCGGCGTCGACGATGCGCCGCAATAAGCGCAACTGTTTCTTCCAAGCCAGCCGGGATCCGGCGTCGAACAGGCACACGCAACCCAGCCACTCGATTCCCAACCGGAACGGAGCAACCAGAACGGCGCGGCATCCGGAGAGCGCGGCAGGCATTCGGTTGGACGGCGCGGCCGTGATCGAGGTTTCCGGAGTCAGGGATGCCGTGCGGTAGGTGCCCGCGCGCGTTTTCCAGACAAACAACCCTCCCGTTTCTTTCGGAAAGCGGTATTGGCCCTGTTCCTTCCGCTCGATTTCGCGCACGTCGAGCGCAATTTTGCCGTCGGGCTCGGACCTGCGCGCCTCCCAAACGAACATGCGGCCGGTTTCCATCTGCTCGGCGGTGAGCAGGGCGCGAGCGATGCCGAATGCGGAGAGAAGCTCGTCAAACATGCCTTCCAGACTGGCCTTCAGTCCGCCTTTCACCTGCGCCTTGCCGACGATTTGAGCCGTTGCGGCAGCTTCCGATTGCAGCGCCTTTTCTCCTTCGGCCAGGTAAGCCAGAAGCAGTCCCACCATCAACAGGTAAGCGCAACGCAGCACCAGCTGGTTGAAGTCGAACGGGTGCGCCATCGGGATTCCCACATGATGGAACAGGCGCGCTGGAATGCTCGCCGGAGTGAGTGCGTAGGCTTCCGCCGCCAGGAGCGCGACGCCGGCTCCCGCCGTGGACATCGTTCCGCCGAATCCCCAGCGATAGGCGGCGGCCAGGAGCACGAAAACAAAGAAAAGGAAGAATGGACTTTCCGGGCCGCGACTGAGCACGGTGAGCGCGGTGGTGCAAAGCAGATCGGCGGCATGCGCGCCGATGCGCACGGAGGAATCGGCCGTCGGTTTTCTTCGCAACGTCAGCCACAGCAGCAGGCTCAAAACCAGATACCCCGAGAGCAGGCCCACGATGGGCCCCGCGTTTTGGATGGGAAGGATCGGTCTCAGGCGGGTGTAGAGCAGGGCGCCGGCGGCGAGAAACACGCGAGCGGTGGCAATTGCCTGTTCGCGCCGCTCGGACGCGTCCGAGACATCGGGGAAATGCCGAAAGCGTTTGGGACGGAACAGACGCAAAGGACGATTCACCCGCTCGGCGAGATTCTAGCCGGAGGCGGCCAACGCTACAAGCAACTCAGTCAAATCCTGTAACCGGCTGATACATGAAAAGTAAACCATTGCGTGGCCGGCAAGGCACTGTGTCCTAAGGAAATAATCGATTCCCGTCCTCGGTCGAGGCAGGGCCACTATAACGATTTGAATAACGCACTTTTTGTCCTGTGCACCACACCTTCGTGGAGTTGACGGTTGAATGCGCCGCGTTGGCGGCAGGTTCGCACTCCGGCGCTTGCGAACGCGGCCGTCTTCCCTTACCGGGTTGCGGCAGAGGATTGTGCGGACTCCTTGCCGTTTCTCTTCTCGATCGTGGCGGCGAGTTCCCGCAGCAGGGCGGCGGCGTCACCACGATAAGCGCTGCCGTGTTGACAGGCGAGCATGGACGGACCCAGAAGCGCCAGGCGCTCCAAAATCGGGGACGTGTCACGGGCGTGCGCGTAGTAATCCATCATCTCGCGCATTCCCTCGCTCGAGGTGAGCACCTCCGATTCGGTGACGGGCGGCAAGCCCGCGCCCGGCTGCGTGAACAGATCCCCGCAGAGCAGCGTCTTCGAGGACTGATCGAACAGAATGCCGCAATCCCAGCCGTGCGGAACGTGCGGCGTGTAGAGCCACTGCATCCGGCGGCTGCCGATGGAAAATTCCTCGCCATCCCCCAGGCCGCGGGCGGGCCGGGAGGCAAAGTCATTGAGCGAGGTCAGCGCACCGATTTCGGAGCCGAACGACGTCGCTCCGGGCGCGGCGGCCAGCAATTCGTTCAGCGCGCCGAATTCGTCGCCTTCGAAGTGCGATCCGCCGATCCAGCGCAGCTTCCCGACCGGCATGACCTTTCCGATGGCTTCCATGGTGAGCGGGGACAGCTTCCGGTAGCCCGCGTGGAACAGCAGGGGCTCGTCGTCGGCGATCAAGTAGGAATTGAAGGTAAATCCCCCGGGGATCACGTCCAGGGGCGTGGAAATGCGATAGATTCCATCCACGACCTCGTCGATGCTTGTACCCGATTCCTTGTTTGTGATCATCTACATCCTCCCTGTTCGTCAGTGCGCTGCCTTGTAGGTAATGGCTCGCGCCTGATATTAAGGTGTGTCGCGAACAGATTCATCGTTACAGGCAAGCGGCAAAATCGAGGGCCGCATTGTGCGGTGTGCTGCCGGGCCGCGTTTCAGGCGGCCCGGCAGCCAGGCTACTGCGTGTCGGCAGAAGGCCCGTAAATCCCCGGGACCTTACCGCCCATCGGGCGCACATAGGTGCTGAGCTGGCCGCGGTGGTGGACCGAATGCTTGAGCGCCATCGCCAGGAAGATGATTGCGGGCGCCTGCATCATTCCGAACATATCGATGGAATTCGCCAGTTTCTCGCCGGGCAGGGCTCGCACACGAGCCAGGGCGGCGGGGATTTTTTCCTTGTAACGGGCCACGGCATCGGCCGGGCTCATGATGCCGCAGGCGTCGGAATCGTCGGGCGCCGGCGTGAATTCACCATTGGCGATGCAGCCCAGCAGCCACTCGTCTTCGAGAGTGATGTGCCGGACCAGTCCCACGCCGGTCTTGGATTTCGCATCAGGCCGGTAATCGAGATGGTTGTTCGGAACCGCCTGGATGACGCGCAGGGTCGTCTGCATTTCGTTTTCGAAATCGGTGATGAGAAAATTCGCTACCGTCTTGGCTTCCTTCGGATCCATGGAACGCTCCTTTGCCTCAATGAATTTAGCTTCGCTTTGCTTGTGGGCCGATGGCCTTGTGTACAATTGTCCACGTTCGACACCCGAATGTGTAACGAACAATCGCGCCGTTACACATAAAAAGTGTGCTGATGCAGATTGAACTGTGCGATACCGAGTTAGTGCGGCAAATTGGCTCCGGAGGCGACCCCGGCGCCGAAGCCGAACTGTTCCGTCGCATGGCTCCGCGCGTCCGGCTCTATGGCCTGCGGCACTTGAGGAACGAGCACGCCGCCGAAGATTTGACCCAGCAAGTTCTCCTGACGACCATCGAGGCGCTGCGGGCGGGCCGCCTGCGGGAACCGGAGAAGCTGGCGTCTTTCGTGCTGGGCACGTGCCGCATGGTGGTGATGGAATCGCGCCGCGGCGCGCAGAGAAGGGAACGCCTGCTCGCGCTGTTTGGGGCGGATCTTCCGGCGCCGGTCCAGCCGCCCATGCCTCACCTCGACCATGAGCACCTGGCCCGTTGCGTGCAGAATCTCAAGGAGCGCGAACGGACGGTTGTCGTCATGACTTTCTACGACGAGCAGACCGGTGCGGATGTCGCCGGTTTCCTAGGTCTTTCGGAGGCGAATGTGCGGGTGATTCGCCACCGGGCGATCCATCAATTGCGCGAGTGCATGGGTGTTCCGGCATGAGCATGGAAAACGAAGCCGGCGCGGTGAATTGCCCGAACCCGATCGATGCGGCCGCCCTGGCCGACTATTGGGCCGCCGCGCTGCCGGCCCCGGAGGAAGAGGCCGTCGAGGAGCATCTGCTCGGCTGTGACCGATGCGGGGCCCGGCTGCGCGAGGTGATCGCGCTGGCCGAAGGTGTCCGCGGCTTGGCGCGTGAGGGATCGCTGCGGATGGTGGTGAGCGAAACGTTCCTGAAGCGCGCCGCCCAGGAAGGCTTGCGTATCCGTGAATACGCTCCTCCGCCCGGCGGAAGCGTCGAGTGCACCGTGAAGGCCGAAGACGACTTTCTCATTGCGCGTTTGACCGCGAACTTGACCGGAGCCAAGCGAGTCGATCTCCGTATTTATGATGAGCGTGGCGCCGAACGGCAACGCCTGGCGGACATCCCGCTTCGCGCCGGGGCCAGCGAAATTTTCTATCAGGAGTCGATTACCTTCGCCAAGGCCGCACCGACAACCCAATTTATCGCCCGCCTGGTCGCGTTCGATGATGCGGGCGGGGAGCGCCTGATCGGCGAATATACCTTCCACCACACGCGCTCGTTGCCCGGCCCGGGCGCTTGGTGACGGGTCCGAAATAGGGGGGGCCGCTTTTTGCTCCGTCGCCGGCAGGCCGAACTTCAGGGTCTGCGATCCCGGTTTCCTCATGGCTTTCTTGCCCCCTGGCCCGGCTGGTTCGCAAGCGCCATGCGAGGCTCGGGCGGCCGGGCGCCGTGTCTGGAACGGCCGGAAATGGATGGGCAGGGAAACGCCGGAGTCTGCTAGCATAGTGGCCGGTGGGCTGCGCGCGGGCAAGCGTGCCGCCCCGAACCGGCTGGCAAAAATGACGTTACGGCGCAAAACGTGGCGAGAGAAGCGGCTGGCGCTTTGGCGCACGCTGCGGACATGGGAAAAGATCGCCAAGGCGGCCCTGTCGACCGAGCACGTCGTTCTGGCGCATATCATTCCCATCCGGCGGTGCAATCTGGCCTGCACCTACTGCAACGAGTTCGACAAGCATTCGGCACCGGTGCCGCTGGACGATCTGAAGCGGCGGCTGGATTTCCTGGCGTCATTCGGGACGGGCATCGTCACGATTTCCGGCGGCGAGCCGCTGCTGCATCCCGAACTGGACGACGTGATCCGGCACATCCGGCGCCACCGCATGATCGCCGGAATGATCACGAACGGCTATCTGCTGACCGGGGAACGGATCGAGCATCTGAACCGGGCCGGGCTCGAATACCTGCAAATCTCGATCGACAACGTGCGGCCCGACGATGTCTCGAAAAAGAGCCTGAAGGTGCTCGACCAGAAGTTGCGGCTGCTGGCCGAGCAGGCCCAGTTCCACGTGAATATCAACTCGGTGCTGGGCAGCGGCGTGAAGAATCCGGAAGACGCGCTGACGGTGGCCCGCCGGGCGGTCGAGCTGGGATTCACGAGCACGGTGGGCATCCTGCACGACGGCGGCGGGCAACTGCAGCCGCTCGGCGCGCGGGAGCGGGAGATTTTTGCCGAGATCATGAGGCTCGGGAAACGATCGTTCGCGCGCATCAACGGGTTCCAGCGCGATATCGCCGAAGGCCGCGATCACCGGTGGCGCTGCCGGGCCGGCAGCCGCTACCTTTACATCTGCGAGGATGGGCTGGTGCATTATTGCTCCCAGCAGCGAGGCTATCCGGGCATTCCAATCGGGCAGTACACGGCGGAAATGAGGCGGCGGGAATTTTTCACCCGGAAAGGCTGCGCCCCGCGTTGCACCGTGTCGTGCGTGCAGCAGGTCGCGACGATCGACAACTGGCGCTCCCCGCAGAATCGGGAGTCCTTCGCCAACCCAGCGCCGGAACTCGTGCAACTGGGCGGAGCAAACCGCAGCCGGTAGGGCTGGCGTCTCTCCGAGGGCCGTTTCCCTTCTCCAATGAAATGCGAGGGCTCGGGCCGGGCGGCCACGCTCGCCGGAGGGAGCGGGGAGTAAGATACGGCGGCGCGCGAGGCGGGGTCGAAGGCAGCCGCCGGAAAATTCGGGCGGAGAACAAACAGGGAGACGGATACATGCACCGTATGCGCATCGTAGCGTGTGTGGCAATCCTGACGGCGGGTCTGATCGCGGCCGCTTCGCGGCCCGCGATGGCGCAGACGAATACGGCCAACCTGACCGGGCGCGTGCTGAACCCCAAGGGACTGGGGGTAGCGGGCGCGCGCGTTCGGATCGTGAGCCAGTCGACGGGGATGGCGAAGGAAACGACGACCGACAGCCGCGGCGGATATTTCTTCTTGGCGTTGCCGCCGGGCGTTTATCAGTTCACCGTGCTGGCCAAGGCCTTCGCGACGCTGCTGAACCGTTCCCTGACGCTGGCCACCGGAAGGCGGGAAGTTTACAACGTGACCTTGCAGGTGAGAACGCAGGAGCAGACGGTGACGGGCGAGCCGGCCTCGATCGAAACGACGCGCAGCTCGAACGAGGTGACGATCACCGCCAGCCAGATCAACGATTTGCCCATCAACCGCCGCGATTACATCCTTTTCGCCTTGCTGTCATCGCAGGTCAAGAGCGACAACACACCGCTGGCCGGCGCGATCCCAACCAGCGGGCTCGATTTCAACGGGCAGCGGGCGCGCGGGAACGAAGTAATGGTGGACGGGGCGGACGCCATTGACGAAGCGACCGGCGGGATTCGATCGACGGTGTCGCAGGAGGCGGTGCGGGACTTCCAGGTGGAAGAAAATAATTACATGCCCGAGTATGGGCGGGCCATCGGCGGGGCGATCAACATCGACACCAAGTCGGGCTCGAATGAGATGCACGGCGATCTGTTCGGCTATTTCCGGAACTCGCGCATTCAGGCGCGCGATCCGTTTTCGGACCTGAAACAGCCGTATACGCGAGTGCAGGGAGGCGGGACGCTAGGCGGCCATCTCCAGCAGGGCAAAATGTTCTACTTCCTTTCGGCCGAGGCGTTGCGCACCGAGGCGACCGGTTTTTCCAGTATTGGCCAGGGCAATTTCCAGCTCACTCCGGCGACAGTCCCCTGCCTATCGAATCCGGTGCTGATGACGGCGGATCAGGCCGCGTTCTTCAATAGTTCGGCCGTCCAGAACGCGATCACGACGGCCGGCGGCTGCGGGAGCCAGGCGGGGTCGTCCCTGGCGGAGGCGGAAAGCCTCTACGGAGCCTCTTCGACGACGGCGCTGAACGGCAATACGGCGGCCGGGCCCACCAGCTTTCCCCTTCCAGTCGACTGCTCGGGCAGTGGCTGCACGTCGGGCAACGTTGTGCCCCTGCCGCAAGACTACGTGGGCCTGTCGTCGCTGGTCGGCAATTATCCGACGACGCAAAAAACGGAAATCGGTTCGGCCCGGCTGGATCGGATATGGAACCAGAACCAGCGCTCGTTCCTGCGGTTCTCCATCTCGCCGTCCTACCAGAGCGGAATCCAGCTGAACGTGCCGGGCCAGAACGTCGGGCTGAACGCCGGAACGCGCGGGTCGGTGCAGCATTTCCAGGACATAGGCGGAGAGGGGCACCACCTCATCGCGCTGTCGAGCACGCTGCTGAACGAGACCATGTTCCAATACGCGCGGCGCAGCTTTCACTACGGGTATTCGCCGCTGACGGGCGGGAGCAACGTGGGGGTCAACATCCCCGGCTATGCGTTTTTCGGAAGCGAACCGTTATCGACGTTAGACAGCATGGAGAAGCTGTACGAACTCGCCGACAACGTGACCTGGGTGCATGGCAATCACACGATCAAATTCGGCGTGGACGTGAATTATTTGCAGCTCAGCGGCGCGAAAAATCAGCTGTTCAATCTGAATTACGGCGGGGCCTACAATTTCGGGTCTCTCGACGCCGCCAGCGTGCCGTACGCGCCACTCTCGCAACTGAGCCAGCAGTTGGGAAAAACGCTGCCGTCTTTTACGGGCGTGCAGGCTTACGGGCTGGGAATACCGCAGTCATTCCTGCAGGGCATCGGCCAGTCTTCCCAGGCTTTCGACGACCGGATGCTGGGCGGATTCTGGCAGGATAGCTGGCGGGTGACTTCGCGGCTAACGGTGAACTACGGCGTGCGCTACGACGTGGCGTTCACCCCTGTCATTGCGCCGGCGATCTCCTCGAGTCAAATGAATATCAATCAAGCTGCCGAGTCGGCGTTGAAAGTGGGGGAAGGAATTCCGACAGATTACAAGGACATCGCCCCGCGGCTGGGGCTGGCATGGGACCCGACCGGCAGCGGAAAAACCGTGGTGCGGGCGGGATTTGGGCTCTACTACGGCGTGACGCCGCTCACCGCGGTCTACGATTCGGCCGCGACGGACGGGGTCCTTTCGACGCAACTCCAGGTTCCCATGGGCAGCGCCACTGGCGTGGCCGTTTCTCCGTCGACCGAGCTCCAGACTCAGGCGATGAACGCATCGTCGCTTTTCCAGGGCGTTTTGGGAGGCATTCCCACGATTCCCTCGACGGGCGCCGTCGTTTGCGGAACGAACTTGCCGGCGAATCTGGGCTACGAGTGCGGGCAGCAACGGTTTAACGCGACGCTTTCCGGTTCGGTCTTCAGCAACCAGAATTACCTCGCCGAAGGGCTCCCGATGCCGATTTTGCCCTTCACGCTGCCGGTGGCGAATAATTTCGTCAGTATGTACAGCGAACAGGGGACCCTGGCGCTCGAGCACGAATTCCCATCCAACCTCAAGGTCAAAGTCTCGTACTCGTTCGTGCGCGGGCTGCATTTGTACCGGCCGAGGAATATCAACCAGGCCAATGCCGTTCTGCTGACGCAGAATTTCGCGAACGCTCTGGCGGCCGGGCTGCCGGCGTCGAGCCCGCTCACGGTGCAGGTGCCGCTGACTACCGGTGGTGGCTGCACTTCCACTTCGGGGACGACGAGCTACCAGGTGAGCGCGAACGCGTCGGGCGATTTGGCGATGGGGTTCAATTCGCCCAACTGCAAGGCGGGCACGGCGTTTGGATACATTGGAACGGCGGCGGTGTTCAACGATTTCCGGCCGTCGGGACCGAATCCATCCTACGGCGGAGCGAACCTGGCGGGATATTCCCAACTGGTGTCGCTGGCAAGCGAGGCGGGATTCCCAACCGGATACGGGACGCCCGTGGCGTGGAGCGACGTGAGTCAGCTGGAATCGACGGGAGCTTCCCTGTACAACGGGCTTACGGTGACGGTTTCGAAGAGCTTCTCGAATCAAATCGAGATGTTTTCCAGCTGGACCTGGTCGCACGCCCGCGACAATACCACCGATCTTTCCATGCTCGAAGAGCCGCAGAACAACGACAATCCAAACCTGGCGTGGGGAAATTCGTCCTTCGACCAGCGGCACCGCTGGATAACGAGCGCGATCATCGAGAGCCCCTACAGCGGCAAGCAAAAGGGCTTCCTGAAAAGGCTGCTGGAAAATTCATTTGCCGCTCCGATTATCGATTTCGCCTCGGGGCGGCCCTACTCGGTGCTAACGGGAACCGATTACAACCTGAATTTCAATTCCTACACGGACCGACCGTCGGTGGTTTCCACGGGAACGGCGGGATCAGCAACTTCGCCCTATATCCCGGGCGTGGCGTTTTCGCTCCCGACCGTGTGCGCGGCCGGGATTCCCGCCTCGATCGCGCCCTATGGATGCAACGGGAATCTGGGGCGGAACACGTTCGTGACGCCCAAATATTTCGACATCGACCTGCGAATCGACAAGAAGTTTTACATCGGCGATACGAAAAATTTTGAATTCATCGCCGAGGGATTCAACCTGCTGAACCGGTTCAACGTGCTCGCCGTGAACCAGATCTGCGATCCGGCGGCCGGCAGCACGTGCATGGCCGGCCAGCCGACGGCGGCTTTCAATCCGCGCGAGTTCCAATTCGCATTGAAATTCAATTTTTAGGCGCCGGGCTGGGGTTCTTCCGCGTCGGCTTCCTCGCCGGCCTGGGGAAGCGCGAGAACGCCAGGCACCTCCTCGTCCGGCAATTGTTCCACCGAGCGCAACCTTCGCTCCATCGCCCGGCTTCGCTTTTCCGTCTCCTCGACTGTGCGGCTTGCCGTCTCGAGGTGGCGTTTAACCCTGTCCAGCACGCCGCCAAATTTCCCGAACTCGGTCTTGACCGCCGCAAGGACTCTCCAAACCTCAACGGCGCGCCTCTCGATAGCCAGCGTCTGGAAACCGAGGCGAAGGCTGTTTAGAATCGCCGCCAGGGTCGTTGGGCCGGCCACGATGACCCGATATCGATGTTGTAGCTCCTCGGCGAGGCCGGCCTGGCGAAGCACCTCCGCGTAGAGCCCTTCCGTCGCCAGGAACATAACGGCAAAATCGGTTGTGCTGGGCGGGTTCACGTACTTATCGTGAATTTCCTTCGCCGATCCTCTTGCCGTCCGCGCCAGACCATCGGCAGCCGACCGGACCGCGTCCGGGTCCGCTTTATCCGCCGCGGCCTGAAGCCGAAGGTAGTCCTCCTGAGGAAATTTCGAGTCGATCGGGAGCCACATGCAGGCCGCCGGGTCCTCGCGTGGGCCGGGCAGTCGTACGGCATATTCGACGACCTCCGGCGAGTCGGTTCTTACCCGGACATTCTTCTCGTATTGGTCCGGCGTAAGGATTTCCTCCAGAATCGACCCCAGTTGAACCTCGGCCCAGGTGCCACGAGTTTTCACGTTCGTCAGGACGCGTTTGAAGTCCCCCAGGTCCGTGGCTAGGTTTTGCATTTCGCCCAGGTCTTTGTGGACTGCCTCCAGCCTGTCGCCCACGAGCTTGAAGGACTCTCCAAGCCTCTTCTCGAGAGTCTCGTGAAGCTTCTCGTCCACGGTCTTGCGCATTTCGTCCAGCTTCTTCTCATTGCTTTCCTGAAGCTCTTTGACGCGGGAATCGATGGTCGTGCGAACACTGTCCAGGGACTGCCGGTTGGAGTCGCTTAGTCCCTTCAACTGCGCGGTCATGGCCGCCATCTGGGACTGCTGCGCGCCGCCCATGGATTCGAGGGTTCTGGAAAGCGCCTCTCCCGTTGACCGCAGGCTGGCCGACAATTCTTCCCGCAACTCCCTTTCCCTATGCAGCGCTTCCTCTCGGCCGGTCCGCAATTCGTCCCGCACTTCCTTTCCCGTTCCCTGGAGTCCGCGGGATACGCGGCTGAGCAGGAAGCCCACCAGAATGATGGTGGCAGCGACACAGAGCAGGATCAGACTGAGAAGAAGCTGACTCATCGCTCACCGCCCGCCGCCCGGTATGCATTCATTCAACCGGTTCGCACCCGAGTAGCCGGTGAGCGCGCCGGCGATCGGGGCTCGGGCGGCAAAAAGTATCGCGGAAGGGCTCATCGTGCGATTTCGCCGGCGCCGCCGGCCGGACCGGTGCCGCTTGGCTGCTCCTGGGATTTAAGCTGGAGAGCGTCGCGTAGCTGGGCAAGCTCGCCTTCGAGTGAGGCGCGGGCCTGCTCGGCCTTTCGCAACTCTGCTTCGTAGTTCATGCGGGAGCGGGCCTGACCGATCAGGAAGCCGAGTATGGCCCCCACAATCATCATCACACCGGCAAAAATCATCGCTGACAGAATCACTGGCACACCATCGCAAGTCCCTCCGGTCGGCGAGATTACCACAGCAGGCCGCGGCCTCTCATACCGTCTTCCAGAAATTCGGGGAAATGGCGTGGGATGGGCATGCGGCGGGTAGCAAAATGGAAATGGTGGTTCTGGTACCTTCCGGTTCCATGTAAAGCAGGGGGGCCAGGCAAGTGTTATCTATAAAGTAAACTGTTCATAAATGAAACAACTCTCCGCCACTGCCGGGGCTAAAATGAGCGGCCTAAGGGAGGAGATTCAACGATGAGCGTCGTCGCGGTAGTGGTTGTGGTGGTTGTGGCCATTTTCGCAGCGTCGGTACTCGGCGCCTGGCTGAGGGGCGGAAGTCCCAATGGTGACGCGAAGGAAGTGCGGGAGGAGATGCAGGTCCTTCTGACCGCACAGGCGCAGGGATTCTCGGCCCAGATGGGACAAGTGACGCAACTGGTTTCCCAGCAGTTTTCGGAAGTGCGCCGGGAGCTGGAAATGGGCGTTGCGAATACCGGCCGGATCACGGTCGACGCCCAAAAAGAGATGTCCGAACAGCTGCGCAGTTCGACCGATGTGATGAGCCGCCTGACGGAACATTTGGGGAAGGTGCAGGAGTCCGGCAGGGAATTGACGGAGGCGGCGAAAGCGATGCAGGCGGTGCTGGGCGGGCCGAATTCGCGCGGCGTGCTGGGGGAGACGCAGCTCGAAAGCCTGCTGGGCGACGTTTTGCCGCGAGCCAGCTACCAGACCGACTACCGGTTCCCGGGCGGGGCGACGGTAGCCGCGGCGTTGCGCGTGGGCTCGAAATGGGTCGCGATCGATGCGGATTTCCCCATGGACGCTTACCGAAAGGTCGCCGAGAAGGGCGTCGAGGCGCGGCCCGAGTTTGCCGAAACGGTGCGCGGGAGCGTCGACGAAATTGCCGCGAAATACATTTTGCCGGACGAAGGCACGCTGGACTTTGCGCTGATGTTCGTGCCATCGGAGAGCGCCTTCTACGAGTTGTTAGTGACAGCCGACGACAAGGGGCGGCTCGACGACTATTGCCGCCAAAGGCACGTTCTGCCGGTTTCCCCGAACAGCCTTCACGGGTATTTGAGCGCTATCCTGGTGGGGTTGAAAGGAACCGAAGCGGAGGAAAACGCCCGTCGGATGCTGGCGCAACTGCACGATGTGAAGAGGATGTTCGAGGAGTTCGGCGAAGTTCACGACCAACTGGGCCAGCAGCTGCACGAAATGCAGCAGCAATACCAGCAAGCCGGGCGGCAGCTCGAACACACTTTGGCAGCCATTACCGAGGCGATGTCGGGCGTGCCGGCGGAAACGACGAGAGAAGAGACGCAAGGCGAAGAGCCTGCAGCGCTTGCCACGATCGGGACGAACAACAACGGCGCGTAGACCGGCTCGGGCCGAGCAGCCCGCATACGCTGCTCGAACGGGCCGAACAGTCTACCTGTCCAGGCGCACGACGAAGGTTTCCGGGAACCTCTCTTGCCGGCGAAGCTGCCGGGCCAGGCGGCGCGCCGCCTGTTCGCCCCGCACCGCTCCTACGCGCACCCGGTATAGAAGCCCGTTCGACGAATTGTATTCTTGAATGAAAACCGGGCCCCAACGCCCGCCCAGACGCCTGCGCAACCGTTCGGCGTGCGCGAAAACCGCGAAAGCGCCGACCTGAACGGTGAAATCTCCTCCCTCCGGATTTCTGCCGGAAATCAGATCGAGGCGGACCGGCGCGATTCCCGGGCCGACCATATCGAGCGCGCGGGCGGCGGCGAAGGAAAGGTCAATGATCCGATTCTTCACGAACGGACCGCGGTCGATGATTCGCACCACTACCTGGCGGCCATTTTGCAGGTCGGTGACTCGGACTATGGAATTGAAGGGCAGTGTGCGGTGCGCCGCGACCATCTCGTACATGTTGTAAACTTCCCCGTCCGCAGCGCGGTTGCCGTTGAAGGGAACTCCGTACCAGGAAGCGATCCCCTGCTCGGTCCAGTGTCCGGGCGTCGGCGGCGGCAAGGGGGAAGGCGACGGCGGGGGAACGGGAGGGGGGACGGAATAACGATGCCGGCAGCCGGCGACGAAGATGAGGGCGAGAATGACGGCGCCGCCGAGCCATTGCCGCCGCCTGAAGGGGAACCGCAGGGCGGGCAACGCCTTCACGCCTCGCGGGCAGGCGCTCGAGAGCGCTGCGGGCAGGCGTTGACCCTGGGAGGGATGACGGTCACCCGGGGATGCTTTTGTGAGAACCTGCCCCTGTTGCCTGGCACGCCGGAGATCTCAGGCGGCATGCTCGTCTGCGAGCGCGCCGGGAAGCCGGCCCCGGTTGGCAGCGGAAATGCAATGCAGGTTCGGTAGGCTCTATGCACGACAGAGACAGCCCTCGAAACTTTTGTTGGGTATTATAGGAACCTCGGAAGCGTCCGACAAGGAAGACGATTGCCGCTGAGCCCGCATTGGAGATGGAAAATCGAGAGATGGAAGCAGGAGTGGCTCGGTTGGCTCTCGCCGGGCGAGCCCGAGGCCAAACGGCCCCGGATTTGTCCTTCCTGCGGGCAACTGGCGGGGTCGAGCGCAAGGCGCTGCCCGAATTGCGGCGCGAGCATGACTTTCTCGCTGGCCGCGGCCTCCCAGACATTTTCCCGCTATCTGCCCGAAACCTCGCCGGCGACCTACTCCATTCTCTTTTTATGCTGCCTGATCTACGGAGCGAGCCTGTTGCTGACGACGCGCCTGGGCCAGTCGCCCGCAGTCGGCCAATCGATTCTCGATTTCGGATCGATCAGCGGCAATGTGCTGCTGGGCCTCGGAGCGCGGCAGGCGTACTACATCCTCAGGGGAGAGGTATGGCGGCTGGTGACCTCGATTTTCCTGCACGCCAACCTGCTTCATATCGGCATGAACATGTGGGTCCTGATGGACATCGGACCGCTTGTCGAGGAGCTATATGGCTCGCCGCGCTACCTGTTCCTGTTCGTTCTGACCGGGGTCCTCAGCATGACAATCAGCATGGTCTGGAATCTGCTGACGGGAGGGGTCTACGGGATCGCGATCGGTGCGTCGGGCGCGCTGATGGGGCTGATCGGACTGATGCTGGCGGTGACGACCAGGCGCCGCGGAGCGGATATGCAAATGCTGCGGGGCCAATTGGTCCGCTGGGTGTTCTACATCATCCTGCTGGGTGTGATCGCGCCGGGGATCGATAACGCGGCTCACCTGGGCGGGCTGGCCTCGGGTTTCTTGCTCGGGCGGGTGATAAAGGACCGGCCGCCGGCCGACCCGGTCGAACGCAAACGGGCCTATGCGCTGGGCTGGCTGGCCGGCGCGACGGTGGTTGTCAGTTTCGCCGCGATGCTCTTGCAGTTCATTCGGATTCCCTGACGGCCCAGGCCGGAACCCGCTACTGGCTAAGTCGCCGGGCGACGGCCAGACTGTAGTGCAGACCCGAGAAGACGGTCAGAGCGGCGACGGCCCAGACGCAGGCTCCGCGGGCCAGCCGCAGAACCGGATTTTCGAACACCGCCAAAACGATCACCAGAAAAACCGTCAAAATTTGGAAGCCGGTGGTCAGTTTGCCCCAGAGGCTGGGCGGAAACGCGACGTAGCCGACGGCGAGCAGGATGACGGCGGCGGTGGTGAGCATGAGAACGTCGCGGCCGAGGACGATGATGGCCAGCCACCAGCGGATTTTGTGCTCCAGGGCCAGCATGAAGAACGAGGAAGAGAGCAGGAGTTTATCGGCGATGGGATCCAGATACGCCCCAATCGCCGTTTTTTGGTGCAGGCGGCGGGCCAGCATGCCGTCGAGCGAGTCGCTGGCGGCCGAGGCGACCAGCACGCCCAGAGCCCAGTCGTAGCGCTGATATCCGATCGTGATGATCAGAAACGGCAGAAAGGTCAGCCGCAGAAAGGTGAGCTGGTTCGGAACCGATAGAAGACCGCGCAGTCGCGAGACGCTGGCGCCTTGCGCCACGGCTCAACCAGCCATCACTTTGAGATCGGGAGCCACGGTGAGTTTCGCCTCGGTGACGCGCTGCACGTCGGCAGCCGTCGAGCCGGCGGCGACCTCGCGAAGCACAAGGCCCTCGGGCGTGACATCGATGACGGCCAGTTCGGTGATGATCATGTCGACGACCGAGACGCCGGTGAGGGGAAGGGTGCACTGGCTGAGGATTTTGGGCTTGCCGTCGCGGGCGACGTGCTCCATGGCGACGATGACCCGGCGAGCGCCGCCGACCAGATCCATCGCCCCGCCCATACCCTTTAAAACCTTGCCGGGGATCGCCCAATTGGCCAGGTTGCCTTTCGCATCCACCTGGAAGGCGCCGAGAATGGTCACGTCGATGTGGCCGCCGCGAACCATGGCGAAGGAATCGGCGCTCGAGAAAAAAGAGCTGCCCGGCAATTCGCTCACCGTCTCCTTGCCGGCATTGATGAGATCGGGATCTTCGCTGCCGGCAACCGGGTATGGCCCGACGCCGAGCATGCCGTTTTCCGATTGGATGATGACCTCGACTCCGGGCGGGAGAAAATTGGGAACGAGCGTGGGCAGGCCGATGCCGAGATTGACGTAGTTGCCGTCGCGAAGCTCGAGGGCGACGCGGCGGGCGATGATGGCGCGTTTGTCGCCGGCCGCCGGCGCGGCCGCGACGGACTCGCCGGCCTGGCGCACGGTGCGGTGCTCGATGCGTTTCTCGTATCCTTTTCCCTGAAAGACGGCGTCGACGTAGATCCCGGGAACGTGGACGCAGTCGGGATCGATCTCGCCGACATCGACGATCTGTTCGACTTCGGCCACCACGCGGTCGGCGGCCGTGGCCATCACCGGGTTGAAATTCCGCGCCGTCTTCCGGAACATCAGATTTCCCCAGCGGTCTGCCTTCCAAGCCTTGACGAAAGCGTAGTCACCGCGCAGAGCCGGCACCATCAGATAGTCACGGTTGCCGAAGCGGCGCACCTCGAAGCCCTCGGCGGCAGCGGTGCCAATGCCGGTGGGCGTGTAGAAGGCGGCAATGCCGGCGCCGCCGGCGCGCATGCGCTCGGCGAAGGTGCCCTGGGGATTTAATTCGACCTCGATTTCTTTGTTCATCGCGAGCTGCGCGAATCGCTTGTTTTCGCCGACGTAGGTGGAGATCATCTTTTTGATCTGTTTGTTTTCGAAGAGCAGCCCCACGCCGCAATCATCCACTCCGGCGTTGTTCGAAGCGACGGTCAGGTTCTTCACTCCCTTGCGGCGAACGGCGGCAATCAAATTTTCGGGAATGCCGCATAGACCGAATCCGCCCATGAGGATCGTGGCCCCGTCCTTCAGATCGCGAATGGCTTCGTCGGCTCCGGAAACGCGCTTATCCATTGATTCACTCTCCAGTTTGGCTTCGGCAAAAATGCCGCAAATTCGAGTCTACGCTATCCCTACTATCTCCCACGGAGAATTTTATACAAATGGCCGGATTGCTCGAAATCTTCCGCGAGGGCGCCCGAGGAGACGCGGGAGCGGAGGCGTTCGAGCGAGGCGATCAGCCGCTCGATCGCCTCGTCCAGGCAAGGGCTGGTATGAAAGATGTCGGCCCAGAGCGCGTACGGGCTGCCGGCCAGCCGCAGGGAATCGCGCAGGCCCGGACCGGCCAGCGACGCGGCCGCTTCGCCCGTTTCCGCCAGGACGGTTTCGGCCAAAGCGACGGCGGCGATCTGCGGTAAGTGCGAGAGAAAAGCGATCAGATAATCGTGTCTTTCGGCGGCGAGCCAAACCGGCCGCGCGCCCATCGCCTCGATGACAGCCGTCAATCGGCTGATGCGCTCATCCTGAGGGCCGGATTCGCCGGCGAGTACGTAGGGCGCTCCGGAGAAGAGATCGGCGGAAGCGTGTTCGCAACCACCCAGTTCCTTTCCGGTGATGGGGTGGCCGCCAAGAAACAGGCGCGGCGGGAGAAATGCTTTTTGGGCGGCGTCGCAGACAAGCGTCTTCGTGCTGCCCGAGTCGGTGACGAGCGACCCGGCGGGTACGGCGGCGGCGATTTCCGGCAACCGGCGAATCGATTCCTCAACAGGCAAAGAGAGGTAGACGAGATCCGCATCGCGGCAGGCGCCGGAAAGATCGGTGGATGCTCGATCGATGATTCCCCGCTCGAGCGCGCGATCGAGCACTTCGCCGCGGTCCCAGCCGGCGACGCGCACGGCGGGAAAAGCACGGCGGAGCGCAAGCGCAAATGAGCCGCCGATCAGTCCAACCCCGAGAACCGTGGCGCGAGGAAAGGGAGCAGACATCGGTTAGACCAAATTCCGGCCCGCAGCCGAAGCGATTCGGCACGACTCAGCCACGTGCCGCCCGAACCGGGCGGTGGCGCGCCGAAGCTGTGTTTCGCCGGCGTCGGTCTGCATGACGGCGATCATCGCTCATCCCTTTCCGATCGGGGCTTTTCCGGGCCGGGCGAGCCGGCCGGGGTGGATTCCATGATATGGCGCTCGACCGAGCGGGATTCATCGAGAATGCACTCGAAGAGGCGGCGAACGGCCTGGTTCGAGAGTGGACCGGGATTGGCGGCTTCGACGGCTTCAAAGATCTCGCGTTCGCGCTCGGGCTGATAGAGAGGCATATCGCCGGCGCGCTTCTTGATTTTTCCGACTTCGGCGACTCGCCGCGCCCGCCCATTGAGCAGATCGAGCAGGCGGCGGTCGATTTCGTCGATTTGGCGGCGAAGCAGGTCGATGGCTTCCCAAACGCCTGTTTGCTCATCACTCATGGGCGCCTCTTTTCAGCGCGGCGATACGGCCGGCGACATTTTGGGCTGCGGCGGCGGGTGATGGCGCCCGTTCGATCTCCGCCACCAGGGCCGAGCCGACGACCGCCGCTTCGACCTGGCCGACAAGGGCGCGAAGGTGTTCGGGTTGCGAGAGACCGAAGCCGACGGCCAGCGGGAGGGATGTGGCGCGGCGCGCGCGGGCGATGAGAGAAGCCAGGTCGTCGGGCAAGCTGTCGCGCTGGCCGGTGACGCCGGTCCGGGAGATGAGGTAGAGAAATCCGGTGGATACGGAAGCGATCCGTTCGATGCGCCCGGGCGGGGTGGTCGGCGCGGCCAGAAAAATCGTATCGAGCCCGGCGGCGCGGACAATCCGCCGGTATTCGGTGCCCTCCTCGGGCGTCAAATCGGTGGCTAGAATGCCGTCGGCGCCGGCCTGGGCGGCGCGCTGGGCGAATTTTTCGATGCCCATCTGAAGGATGGGATTGAAATAGGAAAAGAGAACCAGCGGAACCTCGCAGAAGCGGCGCAACCGGGCAACCAGATCGAGAATGCACTCGGGCGTCGTCCCCGCCCGCAGCGCTCGCTCGCTGGCGCGCTGGATGACCGGGCCATCGGCGACGGGATCGCTGAACGGCACGCCGAGTTCGATGACGTCGGCGCCGGCTTGGGCCGCGGCCAGAACGATTTCCCCCGTCGCTTCGAGCGAGGGATCGCCCGCGGTGAGATAGGCAACCAGGCCGAGCTCTTTGGCGCCGCGCAACTGGGCGAAGCGGCGGCCGATGCGGGTGGGAGCGGCGCCTGTTTCCGCTTGCTCGTGCGTCCTTTGTGGTATGTGGCTCATCGCGCGTGCCGTGGTTCAGAGGTAGCGGGCCAGAATATCCATATCCTTATCGCCGCGCCCGGAAAGGTTGAATATGACCACTTCCTCCCGCTTCATGGCGGGCGCGCGGCGAATCAGCTCGGCCAAGGCGTGGGCCGACTCCAGAGCCGGGATGATTCCCTCGACGCGAGCCAGCGTGCGGGCGGCGTCGATGGCGGCGTCGTCTTCGACGGCGGTATATTCGGCGCGGCCGTTTTCCGCCAGCCAGGCGTGTTCGGGGCCGACGGCGGCGTAATCGAGACCGGCGGAGACCGAATGCGTCGTGGCGATTTGTCCTTCGGGCGTTTGCAGCACGTAGCTGAATGTGCCGTGGAGCACACCGGGCCGCGCGCCGGCGTAGCCGGCCGACGCGGAAAGGCGCGCGGCGTGTTCGCCGAGGTTGTGGCCGCGCCCGCCCGCTTCGACGCCCAGCAGACGCACGCTTGCATCGCCGAGAAAGGCGTGGAAGAGGCCGATCGCGTTCGAGCCGCCGCCGACGCAGGCGACCAGCAGATCGGGCAAACGGCCCTCGGCGGCGAGGATCTGCTCGCGGGCTTCGAGGCCGATCACTTTGTGAAATTCACGCACCATCATCGGATAGGGGTGCGGGCCAAGGGCCGAGCCGAGCAGGTAATGGGTGGTGCGAATGTTGGTGACCCAATCGCGCATCGCCTCGCTGATCGCATCCTTCAGCGTGCGGCTGCCGGCATCGACTCCGACCACTTGCGCGCCGAGCAGCTTCATGCGGAAGACGTTCAGCCGCTGGCGTTCCATGTCCTCGGTGCCCATGTAGACGGCGCATTCCAGGCCCAGGCGGGCGGCGACGGTAGCGGTGGCGACGCCGTGCTGGCCCGCGCCCGTTTCCGCGATCAAACGGCTCTTGCCCATGCGCAGGGCCAGCAGGCCCTGGCCGAGGCAGTTATTGATCTTGTGCGCGCCGGTGTGGAGCAGATCCTCGCGCTTCAGATATATCCGCGGGCCGCCGAGGCGCTCGGTGAGCCGCTCGGCAAACTGAAGCGGCGTGGGCCGGCCGGCAAAGTTGTGGAGCAGATCGTCGAGCCGGCTCTTAAATGCGGCGTCGGCGCGCACGGCATCGAAAGCGCGCTCGAGTTCTTTGAGCGGCGCCATGAGGGTTTCCGGAACGTAGCGGCCGCCGTAGGGGCCAAAGCGGCCGCGCTCGTCGGGCCACGTTTTCGCGGCGGCGCTCATCGGCCTTGCCTCCTGGCTCGCTTCACCTGGCGCATCAATTCGCGCAGTTTCGCGGGATCTTTTTTCCCCGGCCGCGATTCGACTCCGCTGCAAACGTCGATGGCGTATGGCCGGGCGCGGGAAATCGCCTCGGCGACGTTTTGCGGGCCCAGGCCGCCCGCGATGATGATGGTGCGGTGGCTGCGGGCGGCGCGCCGCGCCACGTCCCAATCGAAGCGGCGGCCCGTGCCCCCGTGCAGACCGGAAGCGTACCCGTCCAGCAAGAAGGCGGCCGCGGCGGGATAACGGGCGAGCCGCGAAAGCGCAAAGCCGCTCCGCACGCGAAACGCCTTGATCACGGGCCGGTAGGCGGCGATTTCGCGGACTTCCGAAGGCCGCTCGGCGCCGTGCAGCTGAACGGCGTCCAACCCGACCAGATCGATGGTGCGGCGAACGTTTTCGACCGACTCGCCGACGAACACGCCCACTTTCGTCACCTTCTTGCGCAAACGGCGCGCGATCCGGGCCGCCGCCCGCGGCTCGATGTAGCGCGGGCTCGGCCGGTAGAAATTGAAACCGAGCGCGTCGGCGCCGGCTTCGACGGCCAGGCGCGCATCGGCCCAGCCGGTGATTCCACAAATCTTGACGCGCGGGGCGGGCCCGCGGCCCAGCCGCATCTCAGCTTGCCTCTTCGCCGAGAAGCGCGCGCAGCGCCGCGCCGGGGTCTTCGGCGGTCATCAGTTGCTCGCCGACCAGAAAAGCGTCGAAGCCGACTTGGGCGAGCCGGCCGATATCGGCGGCCGAGCGCAGGCCCGATTCGGAAACGGCGATGCGGTCGTCGGGGATTGCCTCGATCAGCTCGATCGATGTCCCGAGGCGCACATCGAAGGTGTTCAGATCGCGATTGTTCACGCCGATGATCGTGGCGCCGGCGGCGAGCGCGCGATCCAGTTCGGCGCGGGTGTGGACCTCGACCAAAGGCTCCATGCCCAGCGTGCGGCCAAGCGAGAGCAGCTCCGCCAGCAAGGCGTCGTCGAGAATCGCCGCGATCAGGAGAAAGGAGTCGGCGCCGGAAGCCCGCGCTTCCCAGACCTGCCAGGGATCGAACAGGAAATCCTTGCGCAAGATGGGGATCGAGGTGACCGACCGCGCCTTTGTCAAATGGTCGAGGGAGCCTTGAAAAAACTCCTCCTCGGTGAGCACGGAAATGGCGGAGGCGCCGGCCCGTTCAAGCCGCTCGGCCAGCCATTCGGGTCTGTAATCGGCGCGAAGCAGGCCGCGGGAGGGCGATGCCTTCTTGATTTCGGTGATGACGCTTACGCCCGCCCGCCCGAGAGCAGCGGCGAAATCGCGCACCGGCAGGGGCTTGCCGCGCTCGACCGCCATCCGCAGGGCCACCTGCGGGAGCACGCGCTTGCGGTGTTCGACCGCAACGCGGCGGGCGGCGACGATCTTGTCGAGTATGGTTCCGGTCGCTTCGATAGCCATGGTCTCGGTCGCTCGGGATCGAGAAAGGGAAATGGTTATGCTATTCGCCCGGCGCGCGAGAAGTCAATTTTGAGCGCAGCGCCGGATTGGCGCCCAGGCTGAGCAGGTTCGCCATGATGCGGTAGGAGCCGGGAACGCCTTCGGGCATCTGGCGATAGAGCGCCAGCGCCTCGTAGACGTATTCGCCCTTGCCGTAGCGGGCCACCAGCAGACCGCCCTTGTGCGGCGGCTGGCCGGGATCGTGCATTTCGAATAGCGCCTGCCAATGCGGGTCCCAGGAAATTGCGAGCCCATGCCCGCGCTCCTCCATCCAGCCTTGGAAATCCTGCTGACCGATTTTGTTCGGCCAGGCCAGGGCTGGACTGCCGGGCAGCAGGAACTCGACCGCCGAATCCTCGTCGGTGACCGTATCGGCGGACTCCCGGCTGACCTGAATGGGATACGGTCCGTAGCCGTGGTTGTAGGCGTTGTCTTGATACTGCACGATGAGCGTGCCGCCCTGGTGGACGTAGGCGAGCAGGCGCTGGTTGTAGGTGGCCAGATCGGGCCGGACCGAGTAGGAGCGCACGCCGAGGATGATGGCATTGAACGCGGAGAGGTTTCCCGAGGCGATGTCCTGCGAACTGAGGAAGGTGGGCTCTATGCCCATTTCTTCGAGCGATTGCGGCACCTCGGAGCCGGTGCCCGGAACGAAACCGATTTTCAGATCCGGAGCGATCTTCAGATCGACTCCGCGCGCCGTGTAGCTGGCGGGGCGATACAGATAATACGGCCGCAACCCCGGGTAGCCGGCCCGCTGATAGCCCGTGGCGTACTGGCGGCCGCCATAGGTGGCGATGGCGCGGATTTCGTACGGTTTCACCTGGAGAGCGGCCGGGTACACCTCGAACTGCAACATCTCGTCTTGGCCGTCATTGGCTACGAAGTAAGGGGCCGATTCGGGTTGGGATCTCCAGCCCGCCGGCAACTCCAGCTTCACCGTTCCACGGGCCGGTCCTAGGGCGTTGCTGTGGAGGAGAACGGGAAGAGGGAAGGATTTCGCGCCGAGCGGCACGACGCCGGCGCGCGTGGAAATCCAGAGCGAAATGGCCGGCGCCACGACGAGGGGCTCGGCGACATCTCCCAACCCGGTTTCGCGCTCGAACGTCTGCGCCACCTGCCCCACCCGCACCGGCACGCCGTCATATTCGACCTCCATCCAGCCGGAAACCGGATAAGGCTCGAAGGGCAGGTCCAGGTATTTCGGATCGTTGATGGTGTAAACGTTCTGCGCGAGGCTGTTGCGCGAGAAGTAGGGCTGCGTGGACTTCGCCTCTTCCGGAATTCGCACCTGGAAACGCTCGGACTTCACCTGGCCGCCGCCGAGCGAGCGGGGCGCTTCCCCGGCGGGCGATACGGTCCACTCCTCTGCTTGGGGCGTGTCGATCCAGACGCGCCCGATGGCGACGGGAAGGCTGCCCTGAATCGCGCCGCGCACGCTGACGTAGATCGTCTGCCCGGCAATCGCGACGCGGGGAGTGCTGGCGGGGCCGCGCCGAAACGGGAGCCGGCGAGGCGGCTTTGCCGGAGTCACCGAGACCCGAACCGAAAGGCCGAGCGATTCGGCCAGGGCGGTGTTGAACTGAGCCTGCTTGATCCGCAGCTCGTGCAGGACGTTGTATTTTGCCTCTGCCGGGAGCGAACTCGACAGCACCCGGCCGATCAGCGTGAGATTGGCCTTGGCTCCCGCCGCCAGCAGCGGCGCAATCGCCTCCGGACGCTGTACGTTGAACTGCCGCATCGCCTGCTCGACGTCGCGATTGATCTCCGCCAAGCCCGCCTTCAGAAACGCGTTGTTCTGTCCGCCGGCCAGGTCGGCGATCCCGCCGAGCGAAACGTCGATACCGGCAAACATCGAGTTGTCGTGAGCCGAGGCTCGGACGCGGGAGCCGAAAAGATGGTAGGCCACATTGTTCGGACCGGGCGGAGGCGGGGTGATGCCGCCCGTCTGCGATTTCTGGAAGCCAAGGCCCTGCCGCCCGATCTGCAGGAACGATTCACCGAGCAGGGGATCGTATTGGCCTTCGGGGATGGTGAGATCGGTCGAAAGCATGCCGTTAATCCACTGGCCGCTGATGTAATTGTAGAAGCGCAGCGGATACGTCTTGCCATTGGCGTAATCCCATATATGGCCTTTGCGGATCGCAAAGGTGGGCACGCGGGCGTAGTCCTTGAGCGGCGTCCACGGCCGCAGGCCCTCGCGAATCTGCTCGGGGAACATATGGGGATTGCCGGCGTCCTGGAAGGCTTCCTGAGCCAGCTCGCCCGACGCCTGATGGTGGCCGTGTCCGTCGGAGGGCGCGCCGACGAAGACGGAGGTCAGCACGAGCGGGCGAACCATGCGGACCACGCGAACGATTTGGGCGAGGGTGCGCTGGCGCCCCCATTTTTGGAAGGCCTCCTGTTTCGATTTCGAGAAGCCGTAGTCGATGACCGGGGTGAAATATTGCTCGGCGCCGTAATACTGATCCGCGGCGAGCAGTTCCTCGGTGCGCACCAGTCCCAACGCGTCGAAGGAGTCCGAACTCATCAGGTTCTGTCCGGATTCTCCCCGGTTCAGCGTGAGCAGCGCGACCCGGGCGCCCTGGCCGCGGGATTCGTAAGCCAGCAGCCCGCCATCCTCGTCGTCGGGATGGGCGACGATCATGATCAGGCTGGCGCGGGTGTGCAGCTTCAGCAGGCTCTGCCACAGGGCCGCCGAGCCGCGATCCATTTCGATCGGGCGCAGGCGAAGCTCCGGCTCGATGCTCGCCGCCCACGGCGGCTGCGCAATCACGCGGCGGGCCACCGGGCCCAGCACCAGCGCCAGCCCGCAGGCCACCATTAGAAACCGCGCCATCCGTTGAATTCTCACGCTTTCCTCCAACCCACGGGAAACTCCCTGCCGGCCCGTCGATTCCGCGGCCGGTGTCTATTATAGGTGGGGCGCACGGTCCCGGGTCTCTTGTCCTAGAGCCCGCCGCGCGATGCCGGGCTTGCCGCACGGCGGGTGAACGGCCATTCCGCGCGGCGGAAGGCGCGCACGGCGTAGATCACCAGGCCGGCGAGCAGAATCACGAAGCCGTAGCGCAGTTCCCTGGCAAAATGCGGCCGCGAAATCAGGATATAGACAAAGCCGGCGACCGCAATCAGGGCAGGCAGCGGATAAAGCCACATCCGGAACGGCCGGTCGAGGTCGGGACGCCGCCACCGGAGCACGATCACGCCGACATCCTGAATGAGAAACTGCAACAGCAGGCGGATCACCACCAGCGCGGCGATGACGTCCACCAGGCGCATCGTGCAGAAGGCCGCCGCCACCAGGCCCAGCGTCAGCAGCGAAACGCTCGGGAACCGGTGCCGGGGGTGCAGGCGCCGGAATACGCGGAAGTAGTTTCCGTCGAGCGCGGCCGCGTACGGCACGCGGGAATAGGCCAGCAGCAGCGAAAAAACCGACGCGAACGCCGTCCAGAGAATCAGCAGCGTAACGACTACCGCCGCTGCCGGGCCGTAGATCCGCCGCATGAAGACGGAAATCACGAAATCCCGGGCGTGGGAATGCGCGCTCACCAGCAGCTCCCGCCACGGAATGACTCCGATCACCCCCAGCGTCATCATGAGGTACAGCGCCGCCACCAGCAGCACCGAGAAGATCACCGCGCGGGGAATCGTTTTGCCGGGCTCGCGCACCTCGCCGCCCAGAAAGCAGATGTTGTAGTAACCCCAGTAATCGTAGGCCGCCACCAGCATTGCCGCCCCGAGGCCGGTAAAGAAGCCGGCCGAGAAGCGGAAGGCTCCCGGAGGAAAGTCGAAGGCCAGAGCGGGATGGAAATGGGCGAAACCGCCGAAAATCACCCACAGAATCGTCCCCAGCACGCCCCAGAACAGAAATTTCGAAACCGTTCCGACAATATTGATCCGGCGATAGGCGAGGAATGTGGCCAGGATGCACGCACCGACGGCCACGAACGTACCGCGAATGACCGTTAGGCTGGCCTGCATCGTTCCGACGAAGGGCAAATGGATGGCGAGGTGGTAGGTTCCGAACGAATGCAGCAGCCCCGGCCATAGATAGGCGGCGTAGAGCGAAAAGCCGATGAAACCGGAAGCGATGCTGAGCGGGGCGCTGAAAGTTACCTGCCACACGTAGAGGAAAGAGAGCAGCCTGCCGAGTTTTTCCCGCCCGTAAATCTCGCGAATGTAGGCGTAGGAGCCGCCGGCCTCGGGCATCGCGGCTCCCAGTTCCGCCGTGACGAGCCCATCGCAAAGCGCCAGCAGCGCTCCGAGAATCCACCCCAGCATGGCTTGCGGCCCGCCCATCGCCTCGACCACCAGCGGCAACGTGATGAAGGGTCCGACGCCGACCATCGCGATCACGTTCAGCGAGATCGATCCGCCCAGGCTCAGGCCGCGGACCAGCTCCGTGTTTTTACTTGGCGATTTCGATTCCATGCGGGTCGAAGAAAGCCCGGATGCCTACCAGCCATATGCCAACGGCGCCCGACGCGCGCTTTGCCTTGGCTGCTGGCCTCCTGCCGGCCCCCCCTGCCGTGGACAATGCTGGAGCCGTGGCCGGACCGGCAGTACGCGCACAAAATACTCCGAATCGAGAGTTTCTAGCCAGTTTTTTGTCGAGAATGCAAGCCGGGGCCCAGGCGAGCGCCGCCGGAACGGGGCGAGCGTGCGGCCCTGGAAGCTGCCCTCACGGGATCGAGCGTTAATCCTGGGCCCCGCGGGATCGGGTGAGAACTTCCTGGTAGTAGCGTTCGTACTGCGGGATCACATCCCTGGCCGAGTACTTTTTCTGCGCGCTGGCGCGCGCGCGTTGGCCCATTTCCCGGCCGCGATCGGCCCGCGACAGGATTTCCACCGCATATCGCCCCGCCAAGGCCACGTCGCCGGGCTCGACCAGGTATCCATCGACGCCGTGCTCGACGACTTCGGGCACCCCGCCGACATTCGTCGCAATGACGGGCACCTCGCAAGCCATCGCCTCGAGGGCCGCCAGGCCAAACGATTCCAGTTGCGAAGGCAGCAGGAAAAGATCGGCGCTGGCCAGCTTTTGGTAGACGGCGTCCTGCTTGCCGAGGAAGTGCACATCCTCGTGCAGGCCTTTTTTGTGGGCCAGGTGCTCGGCGGCGGCGCGGTCGGGACCGTCTCCGATCATGACGAGCTTGGCGGGCATGGCGGCGCGAACCAAGGCGAAGATCTCGACGGCGTCAAGGGTGCGCTTGACGGGACGAAAATTCGAGAGGTGCATGAGGATGGGCTCGCCGCCGGGAGCGATCCTGGCGCGCAGAGCCCCATCGGCGGAGCGCGTATACACGTCGCAGTTGACGAAATCGGGAATCACCATGATCGGCCGCTTGATGTCGAACTCCTGGATGGTCTGGGTCCGCAGGTAATTCGATATGGCCGTCACCCCGTCGCTTTGTTCGATGGAGAAACTGGTAATCGGCAAGTACTCCCGGTTTGTGCCGACCAGGGTGATATCGGTTCCATGCAGCGTGGTAATGAATGGCAGCGGGCGGGGCGCGGCCATCGAGCGGGCCAGCAGGGCGCTCACGGAATGGGGAATCGCGTAGTGGACGTGAAGAAGATCGAGCGATTCGTTCTCGAAAACTTCTAGCATTTTCGTGGCCAGGGCGAGCGTGTAGGGGGGGTGGTCGAATAGCGGATAGGTGGATACTTCCACCTCGTGAAAATAGACGTTGGGATCGGCCAGGTTCAGCCGAACGGGCTGCGCGTAGCTAATGAAATGAATCTGGTGGCCGCGGGCGGCGAGTTCCTGACCAAGCTCGGTCGCTACAACGCCCGAGCCGCCGTAGGTTGGATAGCAGGTGATTCCGATTCGCATGATTCGGTCCGGATAGCGTATCACGAGCGGCTCGCTCCTGAAGAAATAGCGAAAATCCCGCCGGCGAGAACTGGAGTTACGTGGACCGGGCAGTGGGGAATTAGCGGGTGAGGTCGATGGCGATGAGTTGGGAGCGGGTGCGAGGATCGAGCCAATCGCGTACGGCGTCGCCCAAGAGATTGAATGCCATCACCGCCCACATCAGGCCCAGCGCCGGGAAGATGACCAGATAGGGCGCGCCGAACAGATGGCCGCGGGCGTCGTTGAGCATCGCGCCCCAACTCGGCGTGGGCGCCAGCACGCCGAGTCCCAGGAAACTCAGCGTCGATTCCGCCAGAATCGCCCCGGCCATGCCGATCATTGCTTGAACCAGCACCGGCTGCAAAATGTTCGGCAGGATGTGGCGCGTGAGAATGCGCCAGGGCGAAGCGCCGATCGTGCGCGAGGCGGCCACGTAGTCGAGTGCCTTCACCTTGAGCGCCTGGGCCCGCGCCAGGCGCGCATAGCCCGCCCAGCCGGTGACGACCAGAGCCAGAATCACGTTCTCGAGTCCCGGTCCCAGGAAGGCCGCGAAGGCGATGGCCAGAAGAATGCCGGGAAAGGCGAGGAATGCGTTGATCAGGATCACGTTCACCAGCAAATCCACCCAGCCACCCAGAAATCCCGCCACGGCGCCAATCGCGAGGCCAGCGACTCCGGCGCCCGCAACGACACTCACGCCCACCGTCACCGAGATGCGCGCGCCATAGAGGACGCGCGAAAGCACGTCGCGGCCCAGGGCGTCGGTGCCCATCCAGTGAGCGGGGCTTGGCGGCTCAAGCCGCTGCGCGAGATCGATCGCGGTGGGGTCGCGGGGAGCGAGCCAGGGCGCGGCGACGGCGACCAGGATCAGCAGCAAACTCAGCGCGAGGCCGACGCGGCCCAGGCGGCTGTGCGCGATGAATTTCCAGGTTTCGTTCACTCGAACCTCACGCGAGGATCGACGGCGGCATAAACGATGTCGGTGACGAGGTTCACCAGAACGCAGGAAACCGCAATCACCAGGATGCAGCCCTGCAGCAGGGGATAATCTCGCGCTTCGATCGCGTCGACCGCCAAACGGCCGATGCCCGGCCAGGAGAAGATCATCTCGGTGACGATTGTCCCGGCCAAGAGCGTGCCGAACTGCAGGCCGATAATCGTCACCACCGGCAGCAGGGCGTTGGGCAGGGCGTGGCGCAGGAGCACGCGCCGTTCCGAAAGGCCCTTGGCGCGCGCCGTGCGAACGTAGTCGCTCGAAAGCTCCTCGAGCATCGCCGAGCGCACCATCCGGACCAGGATCGCGGCCAGGGCCGCGCCGAGCGTGGCCGCCGGCAGAACCAGATGCGACCATCCGCCGCGGCCGGAGACGGGCAGCCAGCCAATTTCGATCGAGAAGAACAAAATCAGCAGCGGCCCGAGCGCGAAATTCGGCACGGAAAGCCCCAGGAGGGAAACGACGCTGATGGCATGGTCGGCCGGGCGGTTCTGGCGCGCCGCGGCGATCACGCCCGCCGGCACGGCCAGCAAGATGCAAACCACCAGCGCCACCGATGCTAGCTCGAGCGTGGCCGGATAGCGATCGAGGACGACCCCCAACACCGGCTCCTGGTAGCGCAGCGACGTGCCCAGATCGCCGTGGGAGATGCCCGCCAGATACCGCTCGTACTGAACGCCGAGCGGCAGATCGAGACCGAGCGAGTGACGAAGCTGCTCGATGTCCGCGGCGCGGGCGCCTTCGCCGAGCATCTGCACGACCGGATCGCCCGGAACGATGTGGATGAGCAGGAAGACCATCGTGACGATCAGCCAGAGCGCGGGAAGCGCCCAGAGCAGGCGCACGAGGATGCGACGCGTCATTCGGCGGCCTTCGCCGTGACGGTCTCGATCTGGCGCAGGGGAGTGATCTTCACGCGGGCCACCCGCCGCCGGTTCATTTCGACGACGGTGAAGCGGTAGGCGTCGGCTTCAAAACTCTCTCCGCCGCGGGGCAGAAAACCGAGCTGGCTCAAAACGAAACCGCCCAGGGTTTCGTAGGCCGGGTCTTCGGGCAGCTCGATGTTGTATTGGCTCGAGAGATCGCGGACGTTGGCGGCTCCATCGAAAACAATGGCTCCATCGGGCAGCTTCTGCGGTTGGCGCTCGACGTCGAATTCGTCATGGATCTCGCCGACCATCTGTTCGAGGATGTCCTCGAGCGTGACCAGTCCCTGGATGCTGCCGAATTCGTCGACCACCATGGCCAGGCCGGCTCGTTTGGCGCGGAATTCGAAGAGCAACTCGCTCGAGGATTTCGATTCCGGAACGATCAATACATCACGCAACAGGGCGCGCAAGTCGAAGGGAGTCGGCTTTCGCCCGGCTTCCAGGGCGCGGGCGCGATCCATGAGGACCCAGATCAAGTCCTTGATATGAACGAAGCCGAGGACGTGGTCGAGCGTGCCCTGATAGACGGGCAGGCGCGAGCGCTGCGTTTTGGAAAACACCTGGAGCACGTCTTCGAACGAAGCCGTCACGGGCAAGGAGTGGACGTCGGGCCGCGGCACCATCACGGCGCGCGCCTCCACCTGGTTCAGCTCCATCGCGCCTTGAATGAAGCGTTCCTCGCGCTCGGGTACGATGCCGCGCTCGCCCGCTTGCTGAATCAATACCTGAAGCTCTTCCGCCGTTCTCACGAAGCCATGCGGCAGCGGCCGGCCCAGGCCCAGCGCCCGCACCACGCGGCCGGCAACGCCGTCCAGCAGGGTGATCGCCCAGCTGCACGTGGTCAGGAACCAGCGGAAAGGCCGGGCGACGGTCATGGCGACCCGCTCCGCGCGCCCCAGCCCAATCGCCTTGGGGACCAGCTCGCCGAGAACGATCTGCAGGGAGGTCAGCAGGAGAAAGGCCAGGACCAGAGCCCCGGTATTCGCCGCCGCAACGCCCCAGCGGCCTGGCACCCAGGCGAAGAGCGGGAGCAGGAGGGAGGCAAAGGTAAGTTCGCCGATGAAGCCGAGGGCCAGGCTGGCCAGCGTGATGCCGACCTGAACGCCGGAAATCGCGCGGCTGAGCTGGCCCAGCAGCTCGGCGACCACACGCGCGCGGGAATTGCCCTGCTCGACCAGCAAACGGATTCTGGTGGGCCGGACAGCAACCAGGGAGAACTCTGTCGCCGAGAAGAAGGCGTTCAGAGCGATCAGCAGGAGTACGACCAGGAGTCTGAGAAGAAGCATGTCGCGAAACCAGCCTCACGGGCGGCAGGCCGGAACCACGGAAAGATTGTACCCTCGGCGAGCGCCTGGAACCAAGATGGGAACGGAAATCGTTGCTGGATCTAGGCTTGCGTGGCCCGCCGCGGGCCATGGCGTTCCCTACTGGACGTTAACGTTGAGCGTCACCGAATGGCTCAGGATCCCATCCGTCCCTGTCAAGACGACGCTATAAGTACCCGGCGGGGTACCCAAATTAGATGGCGGAGGGGGGTTGCCGCTTCCTCCACCGGTGCCTCCTCCGCAACTCGCCAGGGCCAGGACGGAATAGAGGACCAGCAATCCAAGCGCAGTGCTCCAGCGGTGCTCAGGCTTGCGCAGCCTCAGCATGGCGAGACACAAAAGTGAGGCGAGAGTCAGCGCGGCCGCCGCTCCCGGCCAGCCGAGGTCCGATGGCCAGTCAGCCGGAGCAAGCATACTCGGGGCGGTCGTGCTGACCGTGAAGGTAGTGGAGGCAGCTGTGTTGGTGCTACTCAAGGTGACGTATGAGGGATTGAAGCTGCACGTGATTTCGTCGCCTCTGGGGCAGGTTCCGGCAAAACTAACTGTACCGGTGTATCCGCCCGCCGCGTTCACTGTCAGGGTTGCCGTGCCGGAGCCGCCGGGATTTGAAATGAGGATGTTGGGCGGGTTGGGGCTGAGCGAGATTGCGAAGTCGGTGAGATCCGTCAGGGTGATCGAGCCCGTTGAGCCGTCGTAATTGGGGTCGCCAGCGTAGACGGCATCGACCGTAACGTCGCTTCCGTACACGCCGCGAAAGTCGGTCGTGATCTGGGCCTGGCCGCTGGAATTCAGAGGGCTAGAATTGCCAAGTGCTACCCCGCTCACCAGGAATTCCACCATCCCTGCGGGCGCAGGACCGCCGCTCAGGGTGCTGGTAACTTGGGCAGTGAGGGTCACGCTCTGGCCTGCCTCAAAGGTGGGCGACGACGAAGAGAGAGAAAGGGTCGTTGGCGCCTGGACATCGGCTGTCGTGGAGGGCGAACTCGCGGACGTGTAGTACGTGTCGCCGGAGTACCGAGCCGAAATAAAGTGGCTTCCGAGAGTAGTTGAGGTCCAGACCAGGCTCGCCTGGAGGTAGGAGCACTGGGAGGCAATGGGTCCGCTCGACGTGTAAGATACGGTTCCTGGGATCGCAGTAGCGCTGTCGTAGAAGGTTATGGTTCCCGTTGGGGCGACGCCGGCCACCGACCCGCACATTTTGATGGTGAGTGTTGCCGGTTGATTCGGCTGCACCGGGGAGGGGTTTGTTTCGAGGTTCCCGAAGCCCGGCCGGGCTTGAACGACAGTGAAGTCGCTCGCCGAACTAGTTGCAGGGGCGTAGTTCGTGTCGCCAGAGTATTGCGTGATCAGGCTGTGGCTCCCCAGGCTAAGAAACACTACGTCTCCAATCCCGTTCAAATATGCGTATGCGGGCGGAGAAGTGTTCGGCTGATATGCGGATCCTTGATAGGTTAAGTTCGATACCGCCAGGGGGGACCCGTCCAGGAAGAATGTGAAGGTGCCCGTGGGTTTGGCCCCGTCGCTCGTTGTCAACAGCTCCTGCTCGATTCGCTCCGGATTTCCGTACTGGACCGGCAGACCGACACCGGGGCTTGGCTCCGTGGTCTGGGCCTTGTTGATCGTGATATCCGCCGTGCCGGTGCTGGGGCTGTAGCTGGAATCGCCGGAATAATTCGCAGAGATCGCGTATGTACCAGGCACAAGAATCGACTGATCCTCGGCGTAGCCCTGGGCGTTCAAGGCGAAGGGATTGCCTGCCAATGGCGAGCCATTCGCGGTAACGGTCACCGTTCCCGTGGGGCAATTTGCGGTTTGGTTCGAACAGGTGCTGGAGATCCCCGTCGTTGGAGAATAGGTCGCCGAGGAGTTGCCAACGTCCAAGCGGAAAAGGTAGTAGCCATTGCCGTAAGTGGCGCTGGTGGCACTGTGGCTGGTGAGATTACCGTTTATATTGAACGTTTCCAAATTGGCGAATGTTTGGCTGGCTTCGGGATTCACGGTGACGGTAACGGGACTGGAATCGCTGGCCGCATAGGTGCCGTTGCCGGCGTAATGCGCGAAGACGTTGTAGGAAGTTCCTCCCGGAAGCAACGAGGTGGAACTGGAAACGGCCCCGTTGCTCAAGGTGAACGTGCCGGCATCGACGGAATTGCCCGCGGGAGTGGCGATCAGCGAAACATTGCCGGTGGGCACGGGCGACGCGGGAGAAACGGAAACATCCACGCTGACGGGCGTTCCATGAGTGATATCTACCGCGCTGCCGCCGTCGAGCGAGAGCGTGGTGGAAGTGGGCTGAAATTTGACGCTCGTCCAGCCATTGGCAAGATTCGCCACGTCCATGCTTCCGAGGCCCGTCGCGAGGTCGTAGCCGGTCGTTGCGCCGTAGCCTGATAGCACACCGTATTTATCGCCAGCGGTATTCGTGGTGCAGTCGGGGCTGCCGGTGGCACAGGGCATCGCGTTCGTGACCAGGGTCACATCGTAGAAAATGCAGGAACTCGAGAGCGTGCCGCTCGAATCGCAACTTGCGCCCGGCTGCGCCGCGAGAGGATAGAAAACGTAGTTCGCGTCGCCTTGGCGCACTCCTGTTTTCTGATTCACAAGCGCCATGACGCCCGCGAAGGCCTGCGCGGAAACCGATGTGCCTCCGACCCCTAGAAAGTTTGCGCCACTCAGGGCGCAGGGCGTGCCTCCCTGGGCGTCGGCGTCGCAGGCGATGTAGAAATTTCCATTGAAGCCGTCGCCCGCAAAAAGCGAAACGTCGGGCAGATCGCGCTTGCCGTCGCCGGGAACGCCGGTGCCCGTCTGCCAGGAAGTTTTTGCGTAGCCTCCGCCGCAGCTCGCGAGCGTACCCGAAGACGTGGTGCAATTGCTCGCTCCGCCGCCTCCGCCGATGACGTCCAGCAGAAAAGGAAATCGCGAGGTCAGAGTCGTGTCGTTGCAGTTTGTTTCGGCGTTGGATGAGCTGCCTGCAAGCTGCGCGAGTTCGTCGTTCGTGCAGGTGTCGTTCCACGTCGTTTCCGGAATGTAGCCTTTGGCCGATTCCTGGCTGGTCGTGCTATTGGTCGAATTCCAATAGAGCGCGGGATCGAGAGCGTCGTTGAAATCGGTGCCGCCGACGGCAATGTCGTAAGGCGTGGAAGCGGTGCCGTTGACGGTCAGTCCGTTCGTCGCGCCCTGATTACTCGTATCGCACAGGGCCGAGCCGCCGTCTCCCGCAGCGACCGACACGGTGATTCCTTCGGCCGCCGCCTGCTGCCAAAGCTGGCTGTAGAACTGGTTTCCGGCCGTGCCCAAATCGAGCTCGCAGCCGCCGTAACTCATGCTCAGGATGGGCGCGAGGTCGTTATCGACGATGTATTCGGCGGAGAGATCGACTCCGTTGCTCGCACCGGTGGATTCGGAAACCACCAAATCGATTTTGGCGTTTTTCGCTACGGCGCCTGCCCATTCGACGTCGATGTCCGATTCGGCTTCGTCGCCGGTCGATTGCAATATTCCGGGGTCGGGGCCGTCGTGAATGATTTGGAGGTTTTCGGCGGGCAAACCGAACATGCCGCGGAAATCGGACACGTCCTGCGGATTGATGTCGCTCTGGGCGACTATGGCGATGGTCTCGCCCGTGCCGTCGATGCCCGCATTCCACAGCGGCAGGACGTTGTAAATCGTGGCGAAATCGTAGGGGCCGACGGCGTAGCAGGTGACGCCGCTGGCGCACGAGAAATTGTACATCGGCTGTACGGGGACCGCTTGGCCCGTCGTTTTCGATTTCCGGAAAATTCCGGCGAGCCGGTGCAGGGGCTTGCGCGGGAAATTGTTCAGGCTGACGATGCCGGCGACGGCGGGCGCGAGCGCCGTGGGAATTTCCGGATCGCTCGCGTTCGCCCAATGGGCTTTCTCGTTCACCACGTATTGGTGAATCGCCGTACGAAAGGCCTGCTGCACGTCGCCAGCCGTTCCCGAAAATTCGATCAAGCCGCGGCCGCTGGCCACGCGATCGATTTGAAATCCCTGCGTTTCGAGCCAATTCTCGATCGTTTGAATATCTTGATTCGAGAGGCCGAACTGCTGGCCGAACTCGGCCGGCGTGAGCCATTTGTGATAGTTTGGCGAGCCTTTCTCCTGCTGCTGGTCGAGCAGCGCGCCGAGCGCGGCTTCTTGCTGCGGGCTGCGCTTAAGCAGGAGCATGATGCGCTGCATAGGCAAGCTTGCCGGGGCCGGACCATGGTCGTATTCGGGCCGCGCCAGCGGATAGGTATTTCCCTTGAGAACGGTCAGCTTGCTTTCGTCGATGGGGCTGGTGATAAGCGGCTTCGGTGCGTTCGTCGTCTGGGCCGAAACACGCACGGGGAGGAAGAGCAAAGGCGCCGCCAACAGGCACCATGGAAGAACATGTTTTAATTCTGGTCGCAAGGCGGCCGGTCTTTTGGGTCTTCAGGCTGCCGGTTTGAAACTCCAACTCTTCCGCCGGTAAGGTAGTCTTCCTCGGCTGACCTGTCAACCCTAAAGAGCAGCCGGCTGATGCTTTTCTTCCGCGCGGCGCCAGGCCGGTTGCGGGGAGCGGCAGGCTGGGCTACAGTCAGCGGGAATTGGCAAAAACAGGGACCAAGCTCAATTGGCTGAACCGCCTGTGGATTTCGGTGGCGGTTATCGTGGGGCTGCTGGCGGGCGGCTGGTGGTGGCTGGTCTATCACCCGCTGGCCAAGCTCGATGGGCGCGTAACCCTCGAGGGACTGAAGGCAGGCGTCGTGGTCGACCGCGACCGCTGGGGTACGCCCTGGATCCGGGCGTCGTCGGTGCACGACATGCTGATGGCGCAGGGATACGTGACGGCTTCCGACCGCCTCTGGCAAATGGATCTGCTGCGCCGCGCGGCGGCGGGCGACCTGGCTGAAATTTTCGGTCCGAAGGCTCTGGCCGGAGACCAGCAGCGGCGAACGCTCGGCCTGAAGCAGGCGGCGCAGGCAGCCGCGGCTTCGCTCGATCCCGAAGACCGGGCGATGGTCGATGCTTACGCCAGCGGGGTCAACCTCTACATCTCCCAACATCGCTGGAATCTGCCGCTCGAATTCCGTTTGTTGCGCTACCAGCCGCGCCCGTGGACGGCGACCGACACCATGCTTGTCACGGCGTACATGTACGAGCTGCTCACTTCCACCTGGAAAGAGGAACTCGACCGGGCGCGGGTGACAAAACGCGTGGGAGCCGAGCGGGCTCGCGATCTATACACCGTCGATTCTCCCTACGATCACATCCTGGTCGGCGCGGGCTCCTCGCCCACGCCGCAGGCGGGCGAGGCGGCCGGTGCAATGCCGACACGGGAGCCGGGGCCCGATACGGCCCGGCGCGCCGCCCCATTCCCTCTCGCCGGCCGGGTGGATCGGGCCACCGCCGCCGGATGGGACAGCGCCGAGGCGCTCTTTGGCGTGCTGCCGGCGGAAATCGGAGAAGTGCTGGGAAGCAACAATTTCGTGGTATCGGGCGCGCACACCGCTTCGGGCAAGCCGCTGCTGGCGAACGATACGCACCTGCCGCTCGCCATCCCGTGCATCTGGTACATGAATCATCTGACCGCGCCGGGCTGGAACGTCGAGGGGTTTTCCATTCCCGGCGTGCCGCTGGTGATCATCGGCCACAACAACCGGATCGCCTGGGGCTACACCGACGATCTGGCCGACGTGCAGGACCTGTACGTCGAAACGTTCAATCCGAAAAATCCACGCGAGTACCTGGTGAACGGGCGATGGGTGGAAGCCAGCGTGCACAAGGAAACGATCCACGTTCGCGGCCGCCCGGACGTTCACCTGGAGGTCGAGGCGACGCGCCATGGCCCGATCGTTTACCGCAAGGGGGACGTGGGCTACGCGCTCGAGTGGACGGCGCTTGAGCCAGGCGGCATGGGTTTCGGCTTTCCGCTCGTCGGGCAGGCGCGGAACTGGCAAGAGTTTCTGGAAGCGGTGAGCCGGATTCGCGGCCCGGCGCAAAACGCGGTCTACGCCGATGTCGACGGGAACATCGGATTCGTCGTCGCCGGGCGGATTCCGATTCGCAAGAAGGGCGATGGAAGCGTGCCTGTGCCCGGCGACACCGATGAATACGGCTGGACCGGCTACATCCCCTTCGATCGGCTTCCGCGGCTCTTCAATCCGCCCGGCGGAATCATCGCCACCGCCAATGGGCGCATCGTCGGGCCGGGCTACAAATACTGGCTGACCGACCGCTGGGCGCCTCCCTATCGCACGGCGCGGATCTACCAGTTGCTGGAAGGAAGAAAAAAATTGCGGCCGGCCGATCTGGACGCCATCCAGGACGACGATGTGAGTCTGCCCGACCGGTTCCTCGCCCAAGAGCTGCTCGATGCCAGCCGCCGGCATCCTCCTTCCGATCCGCAAGCGCAGCAGTTGGTGAAGCGTCTGGCGGGGTGGGACGGGAGAGCGGTGGCCGATTCGGTGGAGACGTCGTTTCTGTACTATACGCGGGCGGCGCTGCTGGGCGATTTGCTGCGGCCCTATCTCGGCAACCGGACGCGCATGTACGACTGGTGGCGAAACACCGTGTTTCTGGAAAATGTGCTGCGGCAAAGGCCGGAGCGATGGCTTCCGCCGAAGTATGCGAATTACGATCTGCTGCTGACTGCGGCCGCCGATCAAGGGGTCGGCGAGCTACGCAAGACGTGGGGACCGAGGGAAAACGACTGGAGCTGGGGCCGCGTCAACCGGCTCGAGTTGCAGCACCCGCTCGGCATGAAAGGGCCGCTGCGATGGCTCTTGAACGTCGGCCCGCTAGGCCACGACGGCTCCGCCTATACCGTCAACGCAACGCGAGCGGGGTTCGGCCCCGCGATGCGCTTCGTTGCCGATTTGGCCAATTTCGACGACTCGCTGATGGAGTTGACGCCGGGCGAATCGGGCCAGTACGCGAGCCCGTACTATCGCAGCCAGTTCAGGCGCTGGGTCGGCGGCGAGGGCATTGCCGCGGCGTTCAGCCTCGGCGCCGAAGCCAAGGCGAGGAAGCACGAACTGATTCTGGCCTCGGCGCCATGATGCAAGCCGCGGCCGTGGCCGGGCTTCCGGCGGGCGGTCGGTGACGGCTGCTCTATCGCCCGCTGCCCAAGCCTGATGGGCGCATTACCATCGCTGGGTAAGTTTCCGCCAATGCTTACTATTGCCTCGTGTAGACGATCCTGTTGTTGACGGTTTGTCCTTGGGCGTTCGTCCCAGTTTGCGTTAGGGTAAAGGTTTTTCCGTCGCGAGAGACTACGCGTCGGCTCGCGAAGGTCATCTTGCCGTTCACCCTCGTCACGTTTTCGAACGAGTGGTCCATTCGCTTAAAGGTGACCGTCGTATTCCGTCCTGCGCGCGGCATGGGGTGCGGTTTGCCGTCCAGCTTGAAAGTCACTTCAAAATGAGTGGACTTCCCTTGCGCGGTGATCGTATCCACTATGGCCTTGTAGCCGCCCTGCCAGCGCTCCCACGTAACGGTCTGGCTCTTGGGCGGTGGACCGGGGTTGTATGTCGATTGGGCGGGGTCCATCTTCCAGGTTCCGAGGAACGCGTCCCGCTGTGCCATGGCGGCGGTGCAGCCAAGTGCAAAAACAAGAACGAGCATCGCTGTGCGTTTGTACATGAGGTCTCCCTTCCTCTTCCGGAAATATCGGGAATGGCCCTCTGGCAACCGTAAGTCTAAACCACTTCGCCCCAGAGGCGTCCGGGCTGGGTTCGGCTCGGTCTCGGACAGCCTAACCGCCATGTTCTTCAAAAGTTTCCGCGCTCGGTCAGTTCACTTCAAACGCTGCGTCGTACATTGGACGTAGTCTATAGCCATCGTTGGTGGCGCGTGCAGCCGTGCGATACAATCCTGCCTCGGGTTACCGCCCCGGCGGCCAGAGGGAATCGATGAGCCAAACGGCGAAAAACAGTCCGGAAAAGGAGCCCAAACTCGATTTCGAGCGGTCGATGACGCGGCTCGAACAGGTGGTGAAGAAACTCGAGAGCCCCGACCTGTCCCTGGACGAAGCGATGAAACTGTTCGAGGAGGGAGTAACGCTCTCGCGGGAATGCCAGAAGCAGCTCGAAGAAGCCGAGGCCCGCATCGAAATCCTGCTGAAAAAGGCCGACGGGAAGCTCGTCGCCGAGCCGTTCGAGCCGGAGGAGAAGTCCTGAACGGCGCAGAGCGCCGGCCGCCGCCATGAAACTGCCATCCTTTCTGGAAGAGAACCGCGCCGCAGTGGATCGGGCGCTCGGCGGCCTGCTTCCACCGGAAACCACGCCGCCCGAATCGATCCACCGCGCCATGCGATACAGCGTGATGGCGGGGGGGAAGCGGATTCGGCCGTCGCTGTGCCTGGAGTCGGCGCGCCTGTTCCAGGCGAATCCGCAGGCGGCCATCGAGGTTGCCTGCGCGCTGGAATTCATTCATACCTATTCGCTGATCCACGACGACCTGCCGGCGCTCGACAACGACGACCTTCGCCGCGGCCAGCCGACCTGCCATAAGCAGTTCGGCGAGGCGATGGCGATTCTGGCCGGCGACGGCCTGCTCACCCTCGCCTTTGAAACGCTCGCCAAGGCTCCGGTCCCGCCCGAACGCCTCGTGCGGCTGATCCGGGAAATCGCCGCCGCGGCGGGAACCGTCAATGGCATGGTGGGCGGGCAGGTGGCCGACGTCGAAGCCGAGGGCCAAGTGGTCGATCCGGCGACGCTCGAATACATCCATCGCGCGAAGACCGCGGCGCTCATTCGCTCCTCCGCGGCAGCGGGCGCGCTCGCGGGCATCGCCTGCGAGGACGACATCGCCCGCATCGGCCGGTTCGGCGAACAGATCGGCTGGGCGTTTCAAGTGATCGACGACATCCTCGACGTCGAGGAATCCTCGGCGGCTCTGGGCAAAACGGCCGGAAAAGACAGCCGGCAGAAAAAAGCCACCTATCCCGCGCTCTACGGTCTGGAGGAATCGCGCCAGACGGCCGACCGGCTGGCGCGGGCGGCGGTCGGGGAATTGGAACCATACGGCGCGGCGGCCGAGCGGCTCAGGGAACTCGCGCATTTCCTGACGCTGCGCCGCACCTGAATTTGCTTCCTCTCCGCGCCAGGCCGGCCTCGCGATGAATGCTCCCGCTAAACCCGCCCGCAAGCGCCTCGATCAGTTGCTCGTGGAACGAGGGCTGGCGGCAACGCGCCAGAAGGCGCAGGCGCTGATTCTGGCGGGCGCGGCGCGACTCGACGGCCAGCGCGTCGACAAGGCGGGAACGCTCGTGAGCGTCGAGGCGCGGCTGGAAATCGCGGGCGAGGGGCTGAAGTACGCGAGCCGCGGCGGATTGAAACTCGAAGGGGCGCTCGAGGATTTCGGCCTGGACCCTTCGGGCCTGGTGGCGCTCGACGTGGGCTCTTCAACCGGCGGCTTTACCGATTGCCTGCTCCAGCGCGGCGCCCGGAGGGTTTGGGCCGTCGACGTCAGCCCCGAGCAGCTCGATTGGAAGCTGCGGCGAGACGACCGGGTCGTCGCGGTCGGCCGGAACGCCCGCTCACTCACGGCCAAAGACGTGACCGAGCCGGTGGATCTGGTCACGGCCGATGTGGCCTTCATCTCGGTGACGAAAGTTTTGCCGGCGCTAGTGCCGCTGGCGCGGCCGGGAGCCGATTTCCTGATCCTGGTGAAACCGCAATTCGAGCTCGAGCGGGGACTGGTGGGCAAGGGAGGGATCGTGCGAGATGCGGCCCTGCGCGAGCGGGCCGTCGAGCGGGTGCGAGAAGCGGCGCAGGATCTTGGGCTGGAGATTCTGGGCGTGCGGCCCAGCCGCATCACCGGCGCCGAAGGCAACCAGGAATTTTTCCTGCACGCGCGCAAGGCGGGGTGAGGCCCTGGCAGTGACCCGATGGGAATGCACTGCCGACATTTAATCGAATCCGGCCGATGCCTCGCCGGGACTCTTCAGGAAAGCAGATTCTTCAAAAGTTCTTCCGGCGTGAAGCGATCGGCCGTCTCGACCCGGGCGGAAAACAGGCGGCGCGGATCGTCGAGGTTGTACCGCAGCGAATAGGGTTTGTCCGCGAAAAGCTTCCGCAGGAAGGTTCCGAGTTCCGGCTGGAGAGCCTGTCGCGACGCGTCCTGATTGGGCGTGAGGAGCCGGTCGTTGGCGAAGAATTCCCACTCGCGCCCCCCGAACCGGATTTTCCCCCCGAGGCGCGGATCGCTTTCCAGGCGCTGGCAGGCGAGAATGGCGGCGCGCGCCGCCTGTTCGAGCCGGTCCTGCGCGGTGCCGTCCAGCGGCGCCTTCCGGTTGTAGCGCACGCCCAGGCGGCTGTCGGTGTTGTCGACGCTGTAGTTGGCTTCGTGGCCGATCAGGATGACGCCGGGCCCGGCGGGCACGTGGCGATAATCGGCGACGTCGAGCAGGAGCTCTTCGCAGACCCGGTCCTGAATCCAGCCGTGAAAAACCGGAATTAACGGCTCGAGATCGGCCGGCGCGGAGCCATCGACAATCAGTTTGACGTTGACGTGTTGGAGATCCATGGCCAGGGCCGCCTCGCCTAGATACTCACCAGCGTGCCCAGCCGGTTGTAACAGCCGTGCGAGGCCTCGATGAAAAGCTGGGCCTCCTCGATGAGATGGCGGGCGGATTCCAGTGTGTGCGGCGCGGCGGCATCCCGGTGAGCCGCGAAGAAATAGTGAGCGAATTTTCCGCCGGCAAAGGGATCGTAAAATTTCTTCGTGTCGTAAAAGCGCGTCCGGAACTCGGCGGCAATACTTTCAGGATCGCTGGAAACGCCGGCCGTTTCGGTCATGAGGAGCGATTTGGCGGCTTGCAGCATGGCTCGATAGGCGGTCTGCCACGCCAGCTCGGCGTCGCCGGCCTCGAGAGCCAGCTGCGCCTCGAAAACCTGCCGCTCGGCCGCCACCAGGCCGAATTCGACCGGAGAAATCACCTCGCCGGCGCATTCGCCGGTGCCCATGTCGCCCAAACTGTATTCCCGGGGATCGTTCCAGTCGCGGAAGAAGGAGCGATCGCCGCTTGCCGGCGCTCGCGTCAGGTCCTCGAGCAGCTTCTTGACTTCGACCTTACCGAAGCGCTGGATGAAGCTGCGAAACGTTTCGCCCGGGTTGCGTGCGGAAACGTAACGTTCGGTCAGGCGCGAAAGGGCGTCGGGGACGTTTTTCGAAGGGATCGCCATGACCGGCAATCCGTAGGAATCGGCGTTGTTGTCCCACGCCCCGCCCAAAACGAGCTGGAAATGAGGGACCGCGTAGCCGGCCATTTTCCGGCTGACGCCGTAAAACCCGATGTCGGCCACGTGGTGCTGCCCGCAGCTATTGAAGCAGCCGCTGATCTTGACGTGAAGATTTTGGACCGATTCGTCAATCCGGAAACTGCTTTCGGCCAGGCGCTGGCGCAACTCGGCGGCCAAGCCGCGCGAAGAGGAGATCCCCAGCTTGCAGGTGTCGGTTCCCGGGCAGGTGACGATGTCGACGATGGTTCCGGCGCCGGGAGCGCTCAAGCCCGCGGCCTCCAGATCGCGGTAGAGACCCGCGAGATCGGCTCCGCTCACCCAGCGGATCACAAGATTCTGCTCGACGGTGGTTCGCAAGGTTTCGTGCGTGTAGCGGCGGACGATGTCGGCCAGGGAGCGCAACTGATTGGCGGTGATATCGCCCAGGGGAAGCGTTACCGTCACGATCCGGTACCCCTCCTGGCGTTGCGGGCGCGTGTTCGAGGCCAGCCAGCGCGCGAAAGGTTCCGGCGCCGCCTGCGGCGCCGGCGCGCCCGGATGCAGGGGCTGCTCGGCCGAATCTTCGGCGGCTTGAACGTATTCGGTCCAGCGGGGATCGTGAGGAAGGGTTTTCCTCTCTTCGAGAACCAACTCCCGGAATTTCTCGATTCCCAGGTCCTGTACCAGGAATTTCAAGCGGGCGCGGTTGCGATTTTTCTTCTCGCCCAGCCGCGCGTATACGCGAGCAATCGCTTGCGCCAGCGGAAGCAGCTCCTCGGGAGCAACGAACGAATCGAACAGCTTCGCCTGATGGGGAACGGCGCCGAGTCCGCCGCCCACGTACAATTCAAAGCCTCGTTTTCTTTCGCCGTTTTCGGCGCGCTCGGCGGCAACCAGGCCGAGGTCGTGCATCCTCGCCAGGCCGCAGGCATGCTGCGCGCAGCCGCTGAAGGACGGCTTGAATTTCCGCCCGAAGTCCTGGACGTCGGGATGGCCCAGCAGGAATTGGGCCAGGGCGTGGGAATAGGGCGTGACGTCAAAAGCCTCGTCCTGGCAGACGCCCGAATACGGGCATGCGGTTACGTTGCGGACCGAGTTTCCGCAAGCTTCGCGCGTGGTGATGCCGGCCGACGCCAGGCGGCGCATCAAGGCGGGCGTGTCGTCGAAATGGACGTAGTGAAGCTGAACGTCTTGCCGGGTGGTGATGTGGGCGATTCCGTCCGAATATTCCTCGGCCAACTCGGCCAGAGTTTCGAGCTGGCGGGCGTTCAATCCCCCCGCCGGAATCTTGATCCGCTGCATTCCCGGGGCGTCCCACAGGGTACTGGGACCCTTGGTCAGCGCGCCGGAGGGATATGCGATCTCCTGGACCTGCTTGCCGTCGTGCCGCTGGCCGTTATCGTAGCGCTGGCCGTAGGCGCCGCGCCGCAGGCGGGTTTCCGCAAAGACGCGCTCGTCGATCTTGCCCTGCCTCTTGAGGCTGAGCTCGGTCTCGAAAATTTCGATTTCCCGGGCCAGATCCTCCGGCATCTGCCCGCTGAGCTGCTCGGTCCATTGCGCATTCGAGGCTTTCATGGCTGCTCCACTTCGAAATAAAAAACCCGCCGTCGGATTTGAATTCGACGGCGGGTTCGGAAGACCGATAAGAATTTCGGAAAAGTGCTAGGTCATCCTCCACACGCCGGCGCGGGGCTACAACAACAGATCCATACGCCGTTACGGAGGTTCGAAGTCATGGCGAATAAACATGGTAGATTTCCCCGGCCGCAAAGTCAAATACGCCCGGCTGGCGGTAGTGATCGGCCCCCCATTTTCTGATGCATGTTGAGAGTTAGTTTCCGGCAGAATCTAGCCCGCAGGGGAAGGGAGATTTTGCGGTGAAGAGGAAGCGCTTTTCTGTGGAGTAAATTGTCGCGATGCTGAAGCAAGCCGAGGTGGGCGTACCGGTGGTAGAGGTGTGTCGGCAGGCGGGGATTACCGAGCAGACCTTCTACCGGTGGAAGAAGCAGTACGTGGGTCTGGAGATCGAGCAGGTG